>Ga0224558_1001869_pt1 | contig 20764 bp, 14 predicted proteins | sample 714S32024metaG_FD_180682 | JGI IMG/M metagenome (GOLD analysis project Ga0224558, IMG submission 180682) | Peat soil microbial communities from Stordalen Mire, Sweden - 717 S3 20-24 | ecosystem: Environmental > Terrestrial > Soil > Wetlands > Peat | place: Sweden: Norrbotten County, Stordalen...
TTGCGGCCTTGCACAATGCCAACTTCAAGCACGCAGAAAAGTTAGCAGGGGCAATTCCGGGAGTCCCGTACTATTTTAAACTATTTTCAACCAACACTTACACCGCAATTTGGACCTGAGTAGTTACGGTCCTCAACCAGGATGTTTCCAGCGTGAAGGTCCCCATGAGCCACGCCTCGCAATTTCATCTCAACCAGCAGATTAAACATTGTCTCCAGCCACTGGACGATGAAGGAGACCGTAATCTCATCGGCGTATGCGGCGGCAAAGCGTTTCAAAGATTGGCCATCAACGAATTCGGAAATCAGCGCGATGCAATCGGCCGATTCGACACGGTCGGCGTCTGCCTGCATCGGGACGTGAGGCCAGTCGCAGATATGCTCGACTTTGACCACGACGGGATTCCGGAGCGCATTTGCCTTGAGGATTTCTCCTCGCCACATTTCGCTGCCATCTGCGCCACGCTGCAGATTATTTCGCGGGATGATTTTGCAGGCCACGTCTCTGCCCAGTTCATTGGAATGCGCACGAAACAAATGGCCATCGTTGCCGCTGGCGATCCACTCAATGATGGTCACATCTGGACGACCCGGAACCCCCTTTCCAAGAAAGAAGCCTTTATCAGGAAGGTTCGCACGCATGTCAGTTTCGCCGAAAGATCAGGAAATGTTCCGTCTTCACGCCGTGGCATTCGTGCCGGGTCCGACGCACGTCGGGAATATCATCGGTAACAATTTTGCGCAGGTGAATCGAGGGTGCGTGCTCGTTCAGGATGGAAACCACCACCTCTGAAGGATGAGCGTCGAAGCTGCGCTTAAACTCTTCACCGACAATGAAAACGCAGTGGCCTCCGAGGCGAAGCCCGGATTCGACCTTCTTCGCCAAATTGGTGATCGCGTCCACGAAGGCATTGCGCCGCTGCGTGACGTCGTTGTCCACCGATTCCGCCAAACTCGGGTCGATGAACCAAAGCCTGAGACGGTTGTCTCGCCCGTAATCCAAGGCGTTCATATACGGGGGGCTCGTAATCAAGGCATCGAAGCGGGCAGGCAGCCTGAGGGCTTGAACCGGGCTCTGCCGGACGGTGACGCCAGATGCAGGGGGGCGGGTAAAGCGCTTGTAGCTGCGCCGGATTTTGGCGATCAGTCGCGGCCTCAGCTCACGGTAGGAGTACATCTCCGGGAATTTTCCGCGTGGATACTTCTTGTCCCGCAAGTAGGGGACCAGATGGCTGCTCGGAAAGGAAAGAAATCCCGGGCGCTGGTGGTGCAGGATTCCCAAAAAATTGGCCATCACGAACTCGTTGCCCGGGCGGCGACCCACTCCAGCAAGTTGAACGGCTTCCCTGAGCGTGTCCGGATGGAAGAATCGCCTGACCCATTGAGGCACGGAACGGAGATCCGGCTCTGGCAGGTCCCGGGCTTCGACCAATGCTCGTTCGGCAGCTCGGAGGGCGGCGCCCAGCGATGGTGGCGGGTAAAGTTTGGCGTGACAAAGAATTCGCGCGTAGGGGCTGATGTCGGCAGCAAACGCGCGACGACCTCGGATGGCCGCCTCCAATGGAATCGTTCCAGCCCCGGCAAAGGGGTCCACGACCAACTCGCCTTTTTGGGAGTACTGCTCGACCAACTCGCCAGCGATGCTGCTCTTAACCTTGCCGATGTACGGTGATAATTGATGCAGCGAACACTCGGCGTTCGCGCAAGGCTCCTGCCAACGGGCCGGGGCGGGTTGAGCGCGCAACCTCAGCGCGCAATTTTGCTGCGTCATAATTATAGGGAGTTTATCCGATTTGCAAAAGAATCATAATAATAATGTCCATCAAATCCGGGCGGTTCCTGGCACTTCGATCTCGGTTCTCACACCTTGAACACCTTCATCACCTCATCCCCCAAGTGGTTGATCACCTTCACGGCGATGCGCCCCGACTTCGGTTTCTCGAACGGGCGTGAGGTGTCGCTGTTCAGCGTGGCCCAGCCAGATAGCGGTTTCGGCTGCTTCCACCTGACAGAAGAACGGGCGCACGCTGCTGAACTTGTGGTGCCGCCAGTGCTGGAGCAGGCGCGCCGTTTCCGGGGTGACCTGCCATTGGCTGGGGCTGGGCAAGGCCCGCCACGAATCCACATTCTGGCGCACTTCATTGATGATGGAGGTGGGATCGTATTGCTGGACCTTGGTTGAGAGGCCTTTCCCCTCATCAAACACGATCTCCTGCTGTTGCACGGGTGTCTTTCGCTTCTTCGGCTTGGGTATGGGTGTAATGAACTCGGCGCGCCGGCGGCGTTCGATGATTTGCTGGGTCGGCTGCCCGGAAGGGTCCAACTCCCAATGCCGGCGCGGGCACTCGTAAGGCGAGTTCAGGATGGGGTGGTCGAAGAAGGGATTGGGCATATTCAATTGCTGTCATCCTTGCCCTCGGCGAGGTTTTCGGCGCGACGGTGCGATAGCGCGACAGGAGGGCACTGGCCCGGAAGGGACTCCTGCCGACCGATTGGTAACTGTGCATTCGTGCCGCCCATGACGAAAAGTCGTGCAATGGTGCGCCGAAACGGGAGAAGTGGAAAGGGGAAAGTGCGGGGGGAACCGGGGACTACAGGACTACTGACCACGGGCCGGTGTCACTTTTGACCCTTTCCAGCGACGAGCCGTGGGCGAAGCCGAAAGGCTAGAGGCGGAACCACCGCTTGGCAGAAACGGGCTGGACAACGGTGGAAAAGCTTTTTTACCTCAGCATCAATTGAAATCGCGGGGACAGAGTCAACCTGTGCAGGGCGTCGTCTTGAAGGGGACGCGACGGCAGTAAGACTTTTTACCCCCAGGAGCTGGCGTATGCGCCCCGAATGCCTGATTACCTTAAGCGTCTGCCGCTCCTGCTCGTCCTCACGGGCTGCGCTATTGGGGTAGCCCAGGGCTCAGCGGGTCTCGACGAGTACTTGTACCCCAAAGATGATCTAGGAGCCGTTTACAGCCCTCAGGCCACCACCATCAAATTGTGGGCGCCACCCGCGAAGGCCGTGAACATCGCCTTGTTCGCTGACGCGACAAACAGCGCTTTTTCGTTGGTTCCAATGTCATGCGACAACGGGGGTGTCTGGTCTGCCACGCTCGCAGGAGACCAGGACGGAAAATACTATCTGTACGAGATCACGGGTCAGGAACCGGGGGCTGATAAACCAACGACCTGCCGCGTCAATGACCCCTATGCCCGCGGCTGTTCCGCCAACACGGGCAGGACTTTAATTTACGATCCCCGAAAGACCGATCCGGAGGGCTGGGCGGCGGATCGTTTTCCAACGCTGAGGCAGAATGTGGACGCTGTTCTGGAAAGGGGTCAGCCCGTAGATTACTCCCCTTAGATACGCCGGGCTGAGGTGGACAGGGGATGTGTTTGGGTCTTGCCATAGGAGGGCAGCCTCGACGCTCTGCGGACCATGCCGCGGGCCATGCAAGTGGAGCATCTGGAGGTGATCCATCACGTCATGGACCCGGAGGGTCTATTCGCCAACGATGTGGACTGGTGGAGGCGGTGATGCAAACCTTACAGGTTGACCCCGAGGCGATTTATCGGGCCGCCCCCTGTCCCTTGCCCTCAGGGCGATTTGTAACATGAAAAACGTGAGATTGGTCCCTCCCCCCCTTGCCTTTGGGTTCCCAAAACGCCTGGCGGTGGCACCAGGCTCGAAATTGGGGCCTTTTACCATCGGCTGGCCGGAGGCTCGCGGACCCCGATAAAGGACAATGTACTGGTTGAAAGAATGGGGCAGCGCGAAGCACTCTGAAACCGAGTCAGTGCGCCGCCAGCCAGTCGCGTACCCGCGGATTGAAGTCGTCAATGCGCTCCCAGTGGAACGCGTGGCCGGCGCCAGGATACAGGTGCAGTTCCGCGCCGCTAATGGCGGATGCGACTTCCTCGGCCATCCAGCGTGGTGTGAAAATGTCCGCCTCACCGCCAATCACCAGCGTCGGGCATTTGATGCGGCCCAGTTCCGCCAGGGCATTGTGCGTGGTGCAGGCGGCCGCCTGCGCCTCCAGCGCGTGCAGCGGCTGCGGTTGTGCGTTCTCGGCTGCCACACGCCGGCCGTCAACCAGTCCGGCCAGCGCCTGGGCGTCATCCCAAGTAGCCTTCGAAAAGATCAGGAGCTGAATATACGTCATGAACTCCTCTGGGCGGAGGCGCGCCTTGATGGTCTTCATGTGTTCGAAGACGCCTTGGGCGTACGCATCGCAGCGCGCCCATGGGCACATCAACACCAGGGAGCGCACCCGCTGCGGGTGCCGCAACGCAAGTTGCTGCGCGATGATGCTGCCCATGGAGCACCCCACGACGCGGACCTGCGCCAAACCAAGGTGATCGAGCAGGCCGGCCAGGTCCTCCGCCATCATCGCGCTCGTGTAGGGGCCCACCGGCTTGTCGGTGCCGCCCACCCCGCGGCTGTCGGGCAGGAGGCAGCGGAACCGCTCCGACCAGAACGCGGCGTGCCGCTCCCACACCGAACCTGGCGCGGTGATGCCCATGACCAGCAGCACCGGTTCGCCGGCCCCGCGTTCTTCGTAATAGAGTTGAATGCCGTTGGTGGGAATTGTGGGCATGACAGGTGAGGGTCAGGTGCTGGGCTTCAGCGCCGGAATCAACGTCTTCTTGATCCACTGTCCATCGTGCAGGGTCACGCCATCGGGATCCTCGATGGCCTGCTGGGCTTCGTCTTCGCAGACGATCCAGCCGGCATATTGATGATCGAGCAACCACTGGGTGACGCCGACGAGGTCGAGCTTGCCTCGGCCCATTAGCGCGAAGTCCGGGTTTCCGTCCCAGTCCTTATAGTGCACCAGGTTGATGAGGGGGGCGTATTCCTTCATCTTCTGCAGCGGGTCCATGCCGCCGTTGGCGATATGGCCGACATCGGGAGTCCAGCCCGTCACCGACGCGTCGAGCCGCTCGAGAATCGCCCGGTAGTCTGACTCGGTGCGGTTCGTCGAGTGCGGCGGGGAGTTGGGATGGAAGCTCGCGGGCACGCCGGCTTTGGCTGCCCGGCGGGCCACGGTGTTGAGATTCGCGACCAGGTTCCGCTGTCGCAATTCGAGGTCGTGGCGGCCTTCCGGCAGTTGCACCATGCACAGCGTCGCGCCGGAAAAACGCTTCAACAAGGCGATGGTGGCATCTGCCTCCGTCCGCTCGCGCGCGGTTTCCTCCGGCAGATTCCACGGCAGCACCAACGCGATGGCGGCCAATTGCAGCCCGGCGTCCTTCAGCGCCGGCTCCAGCCGGTTGGCCTCGAAATAGTCTCCCATCCACGAATGGCTCGGGGAAAAGCCGGCAAACCCGGCCCGGGCGGTGACCTGGATCATGTGCCCGATTTGGCCGGCGTGGGCGCGGCCCTCGTCATTCATGAACCAGGTGTAGGTTTCAGTGGCAAAACGAAAGGGTAGAGAACTCATGATCGCCTTCACCTTTACGCCTTCCACTCAATCCAGGCAAGCTTCTCTCACGATACCCCCCAGATTCATGGCAGGCGCACTTTGGGCCGCCGCCGTCGCAGTGATGTCTGCCAGATGAGGCAATCGGAGGCCGGTTTATTTCAGAAGCTTGCCGTCGGCATCGAGCAGTTGGATTTCGCCCCACTTGAGTTCGCGGATGGCCGACTCAACTTTGCTGCGGTCGCCGACGACCACCCAGACCAACTGGTCGGGATGGACCACTTCCGCGGCGGCCTTGGTCAGTGAATCCACCGAGAGGGCGCGCACCTTCTCGGGGTAGGTGGTGAAGTAGTCGTCCGGCAATCCGAACCGCACAATCTCACCGATCGAACCACCGACGGCGCCAATGGTTTCCCAACTGCCGGGCAATTGCAGGGTCTGGTTGTCCTGCGCTCTGCTCAGCTCGGCTTCGGTGACCGGGCGCGGGCCCAGGATACCGCGCATTTCCTTGTCCAGCTCCACGAGGGATTCCTTGGTCTTGTCGGTCTGAACCGGAGCATAAGCGATGAACTGGCGTTGGCCGCGCGCCGGCCAGAGGAAGGTACCCGCACCGTAGCACCAATGTTTCTCCTCGCGCAGATTCAAGTTTACCCGCGAAGAGAAAGCGCCACCCAGCACAGTGTTCATGGTTTCGATAGCAATCTCAGCCGGGTTGGCTTTCGGCGGTGCCACGTTGCCGACGAGGATGAGCGACTGCTGCGAGTCCGGGCGATCGATTAGGTAAACCGACGCCTTGGGCTGCTGAGGGACGGTGGCAAGATTCTTGGCCGGCACGTCGCCCTGCTTCCATGAGCCCAGCAGGTGATCAAGTTTCGGGGTGATCTCCTTGAGCGTGGTGTCGCCCACGACGATTAGCGTGGCGTTGTTCGGCTTGAACCAGGTCTGGTGGAATTTCCGCACATCGGCGCGGGTTAGTTTGCTCACGCTGGCCTCGGTGCCCGAGCCGGTGGCCGGGTTGCCATAGGCGTGGCTGCTGCCATAGAGCAGAGCAGGGAAGACACGCAAAGCGATGCCTGAGGGTTCAACTTTCTCCTGCTGGATCTCGGCTAGAAGCTGCTTCTGCAGCCGGCGGAAGTCGGCCGCGGGGAATGCGGGATTCAGGATCACGTCCGCGTAGAGGTCCAGCGCCGAGTCGAGCGAGACGGTCAGAGTGGACATCGTAACACTGCAGGAATCGAGGTCAGCGCCGGCGCCGAGCGTCGCGCCGAGCGCGGCCAGTTGATCGCTGATCTGCAACGCCGTCCGGCGGGCCGTGCCCTCATCAATCATATCCATCGCCAACCGCGCGGTGCCCGGCGTCGCGAATTGATCGGCCGCATAGCCGGCATCCACTTGCAGGGCGAACCGCACCACGGGAATTGCGTGTCGCTCGGCCAGCACCAGCTTCAGTCCGTTCGAGAGCTGCGCCCGTTGGAGCGCCGGGAATTTCACCTCCGGCGGCGCGCCCGGGGTCGGGAGCTTGGACCGATCTACTGTTCCCGCCGAAGTGGCGTATGCTGGGAACGGCTGGACCTCAAGGACGTACACGTCGTCCGTGAGCCATTTCTTCCCGGCACTCAGCAGATCGCCTGGGGTCGCACTGCGGTTGTATTTCAGGATCGTTTGATAGAAGTCGGGATCACCGCGAAAGGTCTGGTTCATGGCCAGGATGTCGGATTTGCCACCGAACCCGCCAATCCGCTCGATGCCCCGGACAAAGCCAGCGATCTTCCGCGCCCGGGCGCGTTCCAGTTCCTGCGGCGTGAGGCCCTTGGCCAGGAGTCGTGCCAGTTCTTCGTTGATGTCCTTCTCGATGCGCGCCAAGCCTTCGCCGGGACGCGCCGTTGCCATGATTACAAACTGGCTGCTAATCTCGCGGTCATCAATGTAAGCCGAGACGTTCGTGGCGATCTGCTCGTCATAAACCAGCCGCTTGTAAAGCCGCGACGACTTGCCAGTCGCCAACGCATCCGCGACGAACCCAAGGAACACCGTCTCCGCCTCGCCGTATGCCGGCGCGTTCCACACCATGTATAGCCGGGCCTGGGGCACGCGGTCGGACACCTTTTGGCGCCGCTTGCCCGTGATCTGCGGGATCCACTTCTCATACCGGGCCACCGGCGGTCCGGCGGGAATGTTGCCAAAGTAATGCTCGACTTTCCTGAGCGCCGTGTCGGCATCAATGTCACCGGCCAGGACGACCACGGTGTTGGCCGGCCCGTAATAGGTCTTGAACCAGGTGCGCACATCCTCCAGCGAAGCGGCGTTGAGGTCTTCCATCGAGCCGATGACTGTCCAGGAATACGGATGGCCGAACGGGGCCGTGCCCTTGGTAATCAATTCCTCCGTGACGCCGTACGGCTCGTTCTCTCCCTGGCGTTTTTCGTTTTGGACCACCCCCCGCTGGGTGTCGAGCTTGGTTTGGTCAATGGTACCCAGCAGGTGCCCCATCCGATCAGATTCCAGCCAAAGCGCGACGTCCAGCGCGTTCTTCGGGACATTCTCAAAGTAATCCGTCCGGTCGTTGCTGGTCGTGCCATTAAGGTCCGTGGCACCGATTCGCTCCATGGCCTCAAAGAAAGCCCGTTGATCGCCGCTGCCTTTGAAGTTCTCACTCCCTGTGAACATGAGATGTTCAAAGAGATGCGCGAATCCTGTCTTACCGGGCTTCTCGTTCTTCGATCCGACATGATACCAGACGTTCACGGCGACAATGGGCGCTTTGTGGTCCTCATGCACGATGAGCGTCAGGCCGTTGGTCAGCACGAACCGTTGGTAGGGAATCTCGATCTTTACGTTGCTGAGGGATTCGGCTGCAACGGCGGATGGCAGCGAGGAGAGCAACACGAACGCACCGGCGAGCGCGAGAAGAGATTGTCTATTTGGCATGGCCTCAAAGTTCGATCAACGGCTACAGAGGGTCAAGGGACTTTCTTTCTAACCGCTTTTCCAGGGACTAGAGTCCAAAGTCTAAGTACAGCGAGATGCATAGATGACCCGTCCTGCCGCCTTCAGAGCGCGAGGCTTGCCCTCGAGGCCAAACCGGCAGGGGTTGCGGGTTGACACCTCTGCTCCCACATGGCAGAACCGTGCCGCAATGAGTGAGACCAAGAGCAATTCTCTCCCACCCGCGCAGCGCTCACTACCTACGAGCGCGCAAAGACGGGTTTGGTATCGGCCCAAGACGAACGTCCTTATGGTCTCAGACGAGAGAACCCCGGGCGGGGAGGCGATCACGAACAAACCGTTAACCCGAACGCCTACGATGCTGTTTGGCTGTTCTTGGATCTCCGCCCTGCTCCTGCTCTCCGGCTTGCCATCGGATGCCGCCGAGTCGCCGCAAGCGCTCTCTTCCACGTGGCCGCAAACGTATTCCGTGCAGCAGGATAAGGCTGCGGGTTCGCTGACATTGAGCACTCCTTACTACACGGTGCAGCATGATCTCAAGCGAGGTGGTGCCATCGCCAGCATCCATCTAACGCACGGCAGAGCCTCCAACTTGCTGGTCCTTCCGTTCGAGACCCGTGTCCAAGACGCGGCCGGCAAGCTGTATTCGGACCTCACGAAGCCTGCGTCGCGCGTCACGACCCGCCAGGACGGCTCGAATGAATGGGTCTCCGTCGAGAGCGAGTTGCGGGACGCTGAAGGCAAACCATCCGGCGTTCGAGTGAGGACGGATTACGAATATCGCTGGGGATATGTGAAGATTCACAAGGACCTCACTTTTCCCGGCAAAGACTTTCGAGTGCGGGATATTTGCCCGGTTTCGACCGTGGTGGTACCTAGCCTGTCGGCTTATGGGTATCGCGACGGTTTGACGGAGCAAGAAGGAGCGCCCGCGTTTGGGTTTGGCAGTTGCCACTGGGGAAAGCTGAACGATCAGGGAGTCCCGGCCATTGACACACCTTACGTCCCGCGCTACGTGATGTTGGCCGATCCCGGCATTGAGGGCCTCGAGTGGTTCGTCACCTCCGACCTCGGGCAATGGGACATGCAACTTTCCAGCAAACGTGGGCAGGGCAAGAGCATCCTTCAGACGAGCAGCACTCCCGCCGGCATCGCTTTCTCCGTCTCGCCATTTCAGAATGCGCAGTCGCCGACCCTGGTTCCCGCGCGTATGACATTCGATTATTACCTCGGCCTGCCGCTGCTCGAGGGTCACGCGCTAAAGCCCTGGTTCCACAGCTCTTTCAATCGCAACCGGGGGGAGTGGGTCAGCGCCGAACAAATCCGGCAGTGGGCCCAGACGGGCATTCAGACTGTCCACTGTCACAACGACGGCGACTATTACGATGATGGGCTATATTGGCGTGACGGTTCCTATCCACCCTATCCGGATATGGATAGATACGACCAGGTCATCGCGGATTGCCATAAAGGCGGCATCCGTGTCGCGACCTATTTCTCCAACAAGGAACTCCACCCCAGCACCCCGCTATTCCAAGAACACGGGTCCGACTGGGGCAGAATGAACCGCAATGGCGCCCTCCAGCATAATTTCTACAAAGCCAACAGCGAATTCGGCGCCCAGATGTGCCTCCGCTCCGGGTGGCTCGATGCGCTCAAGGCTTCCATCGATCGTGTGCTCACTGACCATCCGTTGGACGGCGTTTACTATGATTGGAACGTTGCACTGCTTTGTTACAACCCCCGGCACGGGAAACAGGAAGAGGGCAAAGTTAACGCCGGCCATTGGGACATTGACGAACTGTTGAACCTCATGGAATGGACGCGCCGCCGAGTCGGTCCACGCGGGCTGGTGATCATCCATAACACGACCACCCCGATGTTCGCCACGGAGAATTTTGCCGATGATATCGTTGCCAACGAATGGGGTTACGGCAAATGGTCCGGCCAAGGCCCGAACCTTCAGGAGTTGCCCTTGGAATGGTCGCTGGTCGGTGCTCGCGCGCGCGGTGTCATCAGCTATGGTCAACTTGAGGCCAACGCCCCCCGCCGCCTCCATCGTCTCTTCGCCTTGGAGGCCCTCCTGGCCGGTGTCACCCCCTGGCCGGCCAGCCCTGAGGCGTTCGAATTGTTTGCGGTTCTGAAGCCTATTGGCCCACTCGGAGCCTGCCGCTTCGCCGATTGGCGCAACCAGGCCGTAACGATTAGTGGACCGCGCACCGCTTCTGCCATCTATAGCCGGCCTGACGAATCCTGGCTGGTGCTAGCCAATCTTGAGGAAGTGACGCAGGAAGTCTCCTGCGTGCTGCATCCGAACAAACTTCCGTATCCCCTGTCCTCGGTCACGACCGCTTCACTGCTTCCCTCCAGTAACACCTCCACCAACACGAATGGCAAAGCCGCGCCGTACTCTCTCGACGCCCAACAGTTAACCGGCGGTGGAATGACCCTGACAATCCCGCCCGACGGCGCAGTGCTCCTGCACGTGCGTTAACGCATCTCGGTGAAATCTACAGGAGGCGTGGGATAGCCTTGACTGCCCATTCGTGAATGTGGCCGCTGCGAGCCAGGGACGGCTCGCGCTCCGGCGTCGGTGTCAAGATGCGCACATGACAGTTTTGGTGTCACTTTTTGCCTAGCCAAGCGGGGAACATGTGATTTACTTTAAGATCAGGCATTGGAATGAGATTGTTGAGCCTACTGTTACCATGAAGACTTCAGAGCTGCTAATCGGCAAACTCCTCAATGAAGCCCCTGCGGTCGGGACGCCACGGGAATCTTCGCAACGTGCGATTACGTTCTCGCGAACCGCGCGGCAGCGAGGGCCCAGGGTTGGGCCGGCCTCGAGGGCATTCACGTTGATCGAACTACTGGTTGTCATTGCGATCATCGCCATCCTGGCGGCGTTGCTGCTCCCGGCCCTGTCCCGGGCCAAGTCCAAGAGCCTGCGGGCAGCCTGCATGAACAACCTGCACCAGATTGGCATCGCTTATGTTTCATATGTTAGCGATTACAAGCTATATCCCGGCAGTGGTGGTTTTTACGGGGGTGCCTATACCTACGTTTGGATGACGCGAACTCTCACTTTGATGGGGAACAATCGAAACGCTTTCTTCTGCCCGGCGGGGCCCCAGAACAGCGCCTGGGATACCAACCGCAACTTAACTCTGGGAGGGACGGCAGAAAACTTCACTCACGATCCTTATGCCGTGACCTCCAATTCACGCTTTTCCCTGGGTGTCAACGACTGGGGTTTGGACCTGGGGCACCGCCCGACGCTCGGCACGGGCGGCGACGTTTACGGCGGTGTTAATGCCGGTCAGGTGACCGAAGCGATGGTGCTCAGGCCCGTGGACTTCATCTTAGTCGGGGATGTCCGAGCCCAGCCAAACGCATCCTTGATCAGCTTCGATGCGAATCTGGATCCCACGGACAACAGCGCTGGCCATAGCCAGTGGCCGTCCAACCGCCACTCTGGGTGGATCGACTTTCTTTTCGCGGACAGCCATATTGGAAGCGGCAAACGGCCTGACGTGGTCAATCCGGCGAGCACTTTATGGCGGCGCCGCTGGAACAACGACGATAAGGCCCATGACGGTAAGGACGGGGACGCCGTGGGGTCCTGGACATTTGACCCGGTTGCCGCAGCCAGCATTGATCAGGGAATGTAGAGTGGGCCTTCCCGGGTCGCCATTTGGTCTAACGGGCGAGTTGCCCTTCATTTGCGGCCTTTGAGGACGACTAGATTTGGGACTTCGCGATGCCCACTTTTGGGGTTCTGGGCATGACGCTGACCCTCAGAGGCATCAGCGCGTGCTTCCGATCCAATTCGATCCTGGAGGTCGGATCGTTCCTGGTTTACCGAGTCTTGACCCTGCTAGACAATGAGCCTTGACCTTATCGTCTTCGGCTTTTATCTGGCGGTCGTTGCCACGGTGGGTATTCTCGTCTCGCGCAAACGGGAGCAATCGGAAGACTACTTCTTAGCTAGCCGCAATCTCACCTGGTGGATTATCGGCGGCTCGATGATCGCGGCGAACATTTCCACCCATCATTTTATCGGCATGTCCGGCCGCGGCTATGAGATCGGCCTGGCGGTCGCCAGCTTCGAGTGGATCGCGGCCATCGCGCTGGTGCTGTACGGCAAGTTCTTCCTGCCTTACTACCTCAAGACCAAAATTACCACCATGCCAGAGTTCCTGGAGCGGCGCTTCAGCGACAAGGTCCGTATCGCCTACGCGATCATCAGCCTCATCGGCTACATTGTGATCGAGCTGGCGGTGGTGCTCTACACTGGATCGCTGGCGATTCACGAGGTGTTTGGCTTGCCGCTGGTATGGGGCCTGGTGATCCTCTGCGTGATTGGGGGTGGTTACACCATCTATGGCGGCTTCAAGGCCGTCGCCTATACCGATATTATCCAGGTGACGGTCCTGATCCTTGGGGGTCTTACCGTCACACTGCTGGGGCTACATAAGCTCGGTGGGCTCCAGCCGCAGTTCGGGCCTTCAGTTGTGGGAGGATTCAAAGCGGTGCTGGCAGGTGCCCCGGAGAAGTTCCACATGGTACGGCCGTGGAACGATCCGGAACTGCCGTGGGTGGGTGTGTTCTTCGGCGGCATGTGGCTGGCCAACATCTTCTACTGGGGCTGCAACCAGTTCATCACCCAGCGCACTCTGGCCGCCCGTAACATCTGGCACGGCCAGATGGGGGTTGTGTTCGCGGGTTTCCTGAAGCTGCTGGTGCCGTTCCTGGTCGTCCTGCCGGGGATTGTGGCTTTCCGCCTCTACAATCCGGATACGGGGATGCTCAAAGCCACCTGCACGCTGGTCAAGGGCGACTTGGCCTTCCCGACGCTGGTGAAGCAACTGCTGCCCGCCGGTTTGACCGGGCTGGTGATGGCAGGGCTGATGGGCTGTGTGATGTCGCACATTGCCTCCATGATGTCCGCCAGCTCCTCCATTATCACGTTCGACATCTACAAGAACTACGTCCGGCGTGACGCCACCAGCCAAGACCTCGTGCGCTTCGGCCGCTGGATGTCGTTGCTGGTGCTTGCGGCGGCTACCGTCGTCGGCTATTTCCTCCGCGACCTCAAAGCCATCTTCATCTATATCCAGGAATTCTGGTCCATCGCCTACCCCTCGGTCTGCGCGCTGTTTCTCGCCGGCTTCTTTTATAAGAGGGCGACTGCGCGCGGGGCGTTGATCGCGATCATTGTCGGGCCGATCTGGGCGCTTTCGGTCACCGTGCTGGAAAAGACACACCTGCTGCCCTCCGTGCCGTATCTGACGGTGTGGATCACTGATGCCGCGACGGGGCAGGGCCATTACCTGATTCCGTTTCTGACCCGCGCCGGCATCGACTGTCTCTTCGCGTTTGTCATCCTGTGGGTCTTCCGCAACCGGACCAACATCATCCCTCCGGAGGCTATCGTGGACCGCAGTTACCCGCCGGAGGTAGCCGCCTACATGAAGACCATCCCCTGGTGGCGCTCGTTCGGGTTCTGGGGTACCGTGCTGGTGCTCTGCGTCGTGGCCCTTTATATCCGCTTCTACTGAAATGGAAACACTCACCCGGAAGGAACGGATGCGGCGGGCGGTGTGGCGTCAACCGGTGGACCGCCTGCCGGTGCAAACGAACTACACGGGGGCCATGGGCGCGATACTCGCCGCCCACTTTCAATGCCCAGTCAAAGACCTGCCCGCCCGGCTCGACAATCATTTGTTACGGGTGGATGTGGCGCATTCGCCGCGCCTGAGCGCGGATGGCAAGGTCAGCTTCGACTGGTGGGGTGCCGGGTGGGGGACCGAGACGGAGGGGTACTGGCACGCCGTTGCGCCGCTGGCAGCATCCACCGATCTCGCCGCATACCCCTGGCCGGACCCCAATGCCCCCGCGGTGCTGGTCGAGGCGGAGCGGGCGATTGTGGCGGATCGAGGGCAGCATTTCGTGGCGCCGAATTTTGGCTTCGCGCTGTTCGAGCGGGCATGGTCATTACGCGGGTTCGACCGTTTGCTGATGGACCTGGTGGACCAGCCGGCGTGGGTGGAGGAGTTGATGGACCGCATCACCGACATTCAGGTCACCCTGGCCAGACGTTTCGTGGCGCTGGGTTGCAAGCGACGTGAGGAGGCTCTAACTCCAGATTATGAAATCCGTAACCCCAAACCCGAATTCAATCAGAGCCTCCTCACGTCGGCTGCTACGGATAACGATTCGTGGCGTAGCGTGGATGACGGTTACTTCGGCGATGACTACGGCGCGCAGCGTGGGTTGCTTTTCTCGCCGAAGCTTTGGCGGCAACTGATCAAGCCGCGCCTGGCGCGCATGTTCGCTGTGTTCCGCGATGCCGGCCTGCCGGTGATGCTGCATTCCGACGGCGACATCTGGCCCATCCTGCTTGACCTCGTGGACATCGGGCTGACTTGCTTGAATCCGGTTCAGCCGGAGGTGCTGGAGCACGGGCGGCTCTACCGCGAGTTCGGCAAACACATTACTTTCTACGGTGGCATCTCGACCCAGGAGGTGTTGCCCAAGGTGGCGCCGGCCAAAGTCCGTGCCGCCACGCTTGCGTGCATGCGCGACCTCGCGCCGGATGGTACAGGACTTATCCTTGGCCCTTCGCATCGGATGCAGTCAGATATTCCACCTGAAAACGTGGCCGCGATGCTGAGCGCTGCTCCCGGCGCCTGAGCCAGTACAATTCAACTCAACCACAGATGGACACAGATGAACACAGATAAGGTCCTTGTAAGACGGCGCATCCTCTTCGCGGGAATCGCTCTCCGGGCAGCGACCCAGGGCACGACCGAACAAGGCTGGAATCGAGCCCTCAGAATCTATGTCTGTCTGTGTTCATCTCTGGTTTAGCTGCCGTTCTTGAAATGACAACACAACGAATCGAAGCCATCACCAAGACCTTCCGCGAGCAATTGGGCAGGGAACCCACTATGTGGTGCCGCGCGCCGGGCCGGGTGGATCTGATGGGCAGCCATACCGACTACAACCTCGGCTACGTCCTGACCTTGCCCATTGACCGGGACACGTGGGTGGCCGCGCGGCCCCGCGAAGACCGGGTGGTGCGGCTTTATTCCCTGAACCTGGCGGAGGCAGGCAGTTTTGAGCTGGACTCCATTTCCCGGGCGCCCGGGGCGGCGTGGAGCAATTACGTTCGCGGAGTGGCCAGCGTCCTTCAGGCAGAGGGTCTCGCTCTCAAGGGGTTCGACGCCGTCATTCACAGCACCGTGCCCTTGAGCAGCGGCTTGAGTTCGTCAGCCGCCCTGGAGTGCGCCACGGCCACGGTGTTCGAGTCCGTGAGCGGATTCACGCTCGAGCCGGTTAACAAAGCCCGACTGTGCCAGCGGGCGGAAAACCAGTTTGTGGGGGTCAACTGCGGCATCCTGGACCAATACACTTCATGCTGCGGCCGGGTCGGGTGCGCTTTGTTCCTGGATTGCCGAGACCTATCGAGCCAGGCGGTACCCCTGGCGGAAGGCGTCCGGGTGGTCATTTGCGACACCAAGTTCAAGCGAGAACTGGCCGGCTCCGAATACGGCCAGCGCCGCGCGCAATGCGAGGAGGGCGCTCGCCGGCTGGGTCTCGGGGCCTTGCGCGAGATTTCGCTCGAACGCTACGAGGCCCGCGAACAGGAGTTGCCGGCGGAAGTTGCCCGGCGCTGCCGTTTTATCGTCGAAGAGAACGACCGGGTTCTGCAGATCGCCCAGGCTCTGACTGCCGGTGATGAGGTGGCCATCCGCGCGTTGACGGCTGCTTCGTTCAAGGGCGCGTGCGAGCTCTATGAAATCGGCGCGCCGGCCATGCTGGCGCTCATGGAGGTGATGCTGCAAGCGCCCGGGGTGATAGGCGCGCGACAGGCTGGGGCTGGCTTCGGTGGGTGCATGGTGGCATTTGTGCGCTCCGGCATGGTGGAGGCTTTCAGCCAGTCAGTTCGTCTTGCTTATCAAGCCGAGACCGGCCTCGCGCCGGAGGTTTACCCGGTGGAACCGGCCGGCGGGGCAGAAGTGCTCAACCTGGGATAACTCGGATTGGTTTTGCCCGGGGTCCATGGCCAAAGTGGCGTTCCAATTGCTGCTGTTTGCGGACGAACTGGGAGCCGATCGGCGAGCGCAGCGAATGCGCACAGCGGCGGTCCGCGTTGCGGATTGGCTGCAGCAGAACCTGGAACCGGTCCCGAACGGCTGGTTCACGAGGCGCGCCAATCCCCGAGGGCAATATCTATCGCCTTTCACCTGAGGGCGGCCAGGACAAGTTCTGGCAGACTTCCGCCGACGGCTTGTTCATCGTGCAGCTCCAGGCCGCGCTGGCTTATTTTGAAGCCGCGGTGGAAGTCCGCGGGCCGTAGGGGACGCTGCTGCCCCCATTCCACCGAATCAGCGAAGGGCTCAGCGCTGATCGGTAAGTCGCTGTACTGTGGAGATATCCACCTTAACTAAGCACCATTCTCCATTAAGGGCTCTGGGCTGGCTCAGGTCGAAAGGAAGCCGGATTGTGTATCCGTTTAACAGCCTACCTGTAAATTCGAGCCTAGCCATGTGAATGAGACGCGGTTTATGGTGGTTGAGCGAGAAATGTGTATGGCAGCAAGACGATTATCGAGCCTCGCGGTGGTCAGCCTTCTGGTCGGAGCTATCGCCGGGCCTGCTTCCGCGCAATCCCTCTCCACGCCGAGCGAGGCGGGAGCACCGCCGACGGCGGAAGCGACAGTTCCATCCTCGCTGGTTAAGGCTGCGGGCGAGCTTAGTCCTCAACAGCGCCGACGCTCACGCGACAGTTCGGTTCCAGGGGTTTACAAGGCCCAGGTCACTCCCCATTGGTTTCAGAACGATACGCGTTTCTGGTATCGGAATGATTTGCGGGACGGGACAAAGGAATTCATCGAGATGGACGTCGAAGGGGGGATACGCCGGCCTGCCTTCGACCACGCAAAGCTGGCCGGGGCACTGTCGAAGGCTTGTGGCCAGGAATTTAAAGGCGAGCGGCTGCCGTTTGCGGAGATTGAGTTCATTGAGGACGGCAAAGCAGTTCGCGTCGAGGCCGGCGGCAAGAACTGGCGATACGATTTGAATACGTGTGAATGCTTGCCGATCGCGAACGGGAACGCCCAGAGCGCGCCACCGGCGGAAAAGGGGAAGCCGGCCCAGGCTCAGGAGCCGGGCGGAAGCCCGAGCGGCGGGCAGCCAGCCGAGGCAGAGCAGGGGACGCGCTCGCCCGATGGCAAGTGGAGCGCGTTTGTCCGTGGGCAGAATGTCTTTGTGCGCCAACTCGTCGAGGGCGCAGAATCTCAGTTGACCCAGGATGGATGCGAGGGCAATGGTTACGGGAGGTTGGAATGGGCGCCGGACTCAAGCGCACTGGTGGCCTGGCGGGTTGAGCCGGGCGACATCAAAGACGTCTATCTCGTCCAGTCTTCTCCCCCGGGCGGGGGCCGGGCGGTGTTGCATAAAAGGCCTTATGCGCTGCCGGGCGACAAGTTCGCGCGGTACGAACTGAGCGTGTTTGATTTGGCGGCGCGGAAACAGACGAAACCACAGGTGGATCGCTTCGAGCATGAATGGGAGACGCCCCGCCTGCACTGGGCTCGGGACAAGAGCCATTTTGCCTACGTGAAAGTGGACCGCGGGCATCAACGTTTCCGGGTCATCGAGGTTGGCGCTCGAACCGGCAAGAGTCGCAACCTGGTAGATGAACGAACGGACACCTTCATCTGGACCGCCCACACGGAGAACCTCAGGCTCGACTACGTGAACTGGCTGGAGAAGACCGACGAGCTGATTTATGTTTCGGAAAGGGACGGGTGGCGGCACCTTTACCTGGTGGACACCCGCGAGGGCAAGATTAAGACACAAATCACCCAAGGCGAATATGTGGTCAGGGGCATTGAGAAAATTGATGAGGAGCAGCGGCAGATCTGGTTCAGCGCCAGCGGCCGCAACCCGAACCAGGACCCGTATCTGCTGCATTTCTATCGGGTCAACTTTGACGGCACCGGGTTGACCGCGCTCACGGAGGGCAATGGGAATCACAGTCTTCAATACTCTCCCGACCGAAAGCATATCATTGATACCTATAGCCGCGCGGACATGGCCCCGGTCCACGAGTTGCGGCGCGTAGCCGACGGTGGGCTGGTCTGTAAGTTCGAGGAGGCTGACATCGCCGAACTAAAGGCTGGTGGTTGGCAGCCACCGGAGGTCTTTGTGGCCAAAGGGCGTGATGGCAAGACGGATATCTGGGGTATTATATGCCGGCCGCGCAACTTCGATCCGGCAAAGAAATATCCGGTGATTGAGGATATTTACGCGGGGCCGCAGGATTCCTTCGTGCCCAAGAGCTTTGGTCTGCAGGATCGCTTCTTCTCATTGGCAAACCTGGGCTTTATAGTCGTCCAGATTGACGGCATGGGCACCGCCAACCGTTCCAAGGCCTTTCACGATGTCTGCTGGAAGAACCTCAAGGATGCGGGGTTGCCGGACCGGATTCTGTGGCACCAAGCCGTATCGGCGAAGTACCCGTATTATGATATTAGCCGTGTCGGGATCTTCGGCACTTCTGCGGGCGCCCAGAGCGCGGCGGGGGCGCTGTTGTTTCATCCGGAGTTCTACAAGGTGGCGGTGGCTAATTCCGGCTGCCATGACAACCGCATGGACAAGGCTTCCTGGAACGAACAGTGGATGGGCTACCCGGTCGGGCCCCAATACGCGCAGTGCTCCAACATCGAGAACGCCGGCAAGCTGCAAGGCCGCCTGATGCTGGTGGTGGGCGAGATGGATGACAACGTGCCGCCAGAGAGCACCTACCGCTTCGTGGATGCGCTGATCAAGGCGTCGAAGGACTTCGAGCTGCTCGTCGTGCCGAACGGGCGCCATGGCGCCGGCGGCGAGTATGGCCAACGCCGGCTCAGGGATTTCTTCCTGCGCCACCTGGCTGGAGTGGAACCTCCCAACCGGAATGCCGAGGCAGTGTTGGGAAGGTGAGCGCGCGGTGGCTTAGCCGTATCCATGCAGTTGAACAGGAGATGACAGAGATAACAGAGGCACTGCAGCAGGGGGCCAAACGGCTCCGCCCGCCACGCGGCAAGGGCTCTCCGCGTCTCGCGCGTCAATGATGACGCTGGTATCGAACAGAATCACCGGCGAGTCTCCTCTTTGACTTGGTCCCAGCTATGAGTGAACCGGAGCGGGCTTTTTTCGATGGCCCGAAGCGCCTCCAGCTTGCTGAAGCGGCGGCGCGGCGGGGGCAACCGGCGCAGGGTGATTTCTTCCGCGGCCCTTCCCCGGACTTCAGGCTCGTAGTAGTCGCCCGGGGTCAGGATCGCAAGGCGGATTCGCTTGGCGCTATCAACTTTAACCGCATTCATTGTGTAAAATTCCCACACTCTACATCCCGTTTCAAGGCTTTTGCGGGAGAGATAATCATGCTGCGCGCGGCGGGATGAGGATGCAGCGCGGGTCGGTTTTCCACACCATAGCAATCTCGACCGGGGTCAGGCCGTAGCAGCCGCATTCTACATTTTTCATTCTGGATTCTGCGTTGAGCGCACCCTCCCGTTTCAAACAGTCGGCGGGAAGGACGCGGGCGGGCTTCTTTGTGCTTCCAGATGGTCCACGAGAGACCAAAGCAGGGCACTCGAATACCGGGCTGGGGTAGCATGTAACAAACCTGCTATAACTCGTCGCGCCGACAGCCTTGCCTGCGGGCTGGCGGGGCGTGATAAATCGCCCCCGGGATACGGGAAGCAGTTTGCGCGGCACGGCCAGGCATTTTATCGACCATCCGGGACTCTCCTCTCGAAGCTCCTCACTACCCTCCCCTCCCTGGTGGACTCCACTGCAAAAATGACCGCCGCCTTTGCCTCCTGCATTAATCCTTCATCCTTCTTCCTTCCCTGGGCATTCCACCCGCACGGCACGCGCCATGGTCCTATCGCTGGGTCGTACCTGCTGGGACCAATCTACGGTTTGACGCCTTTCACCATCCATTGCCGAGGCAGGACTTGCACCTGCGAGCACGTCAAAGATTGAAGGCTGCACATAGGAATTTGGTTTTTTGCGTGCCCGCATGTACTCAGCGCTGCGCGGGTGATTCATCGGGCCGATCTTGTCCTGTGAACTGCCTGATGCTAAGGAGCGGACCTGATCAGTATGATCCCGCTCCGGTCGGGGAGCGTGATGGCCGTGACGGGAGTGCCGTCATTGGTCACCGGATCCTGGACGCCCTTGAACCGGCTGTACCCCGGCTCGATCGACACCGTGCGCGCGCCGTTTCCCTTCGGGTTGACGATGGCCATTCCGTTTTCGAACCTGCGCCGATAAAGCCCGTCCTTCCAGGGGGCGCGCTGCGGGCCGTCCACGGCGTGGCCGAGTTTCAGGTCGAATTCGTCGTA
>Ga0224558_1001871_pt1 | contig 20729 bp, 20 predicted proteins | sample 714S32024metaG_FD_180682 | JGI IMG/M metagenome (GOLD analysis project Ga0224558, IMG submission 180682) | Peat soil microbial communities from Stordalen Mire, Sweden - 717 S3 20-24 | ecosystem: Environmental > Terrestrial > Soil > Wetlands > Peat | place: Sweden: Norrbotten County, Stordalen...
GTAATATCGCCGCAGCTACTCAAAAGCCCCACTGCGGCTGCGGCTACTCCTAGTAGTCCTAAGTACGCCGAGATTCTTGTCAAGTTCAACCGCGCCATAAATCTCACCCTGGTCCAGCGATTCGCTTGGAGATTCGTTGGCTGCCACAGCTGCCCGCTAGCGAAACTACAGTCGTAACCATACGAGCAAATCTATACCCGATCCCATTCTACTTGAAGAGAATCTTGTTACAATTTGAGTAATAGGTTGCGCCAATGGTCGGCGAGTTGAAACGACTAGTGCAAAGGCATTAGTGCGGTGACGTTCATCTGCATCATCGCGTTGGAGCGCGACCGAGCGGGTCTTCATGGGTGCTGCGACGCGAGCGTTCTGAGGAGATGTCGGGGCCGGCGGAGCACCGATGGATCGGACCGGGCTTAGTGCAGCATGGTGACCGTGCGCCCGTCTCGGGTCGGGCCGGCACGTATAGCGCCCGCTGACCCGGCCATCATCTCAAGCGTTAGGGGGAGCACCCTGGGGTGGCCCAGTGTTGGGGAATGACATTGGCGATCCCCCGGGAAGATGCCTTGCGGGCCACCGGCCTCCCCATCCGGTTCAGGGCAAGCCGAGTGCTGAGCCTGGCGATCACCACCGAGGTCAGGTTCGCGTTAGCCGCAAAGGTGGAGGCTCGGGCTTCCTGTGGCGCTGACGCTCCCCGGCAAACTACGCCTCTACGAGGATCACCAGAGTGTCGCCGACCACGCCGTCATATGCCATCGCCTCGGCCATCGCCTCGGTCTTCATCGCGGCCACGAGAGCATCCATATCGGCAACATCCATCAGTACCGCCGCTCGGGTCGGGTTCTGCGGGTCGACGAACGTCCGGATGTTGGTGACTCCGAGAGGTCCGAAGACCTCTTCGCGCTTCGGCGAGGCAAGCCAATGCTTCTGGTCGTTGACATCGTGGTGGCCGATCACAGTGGGCATGTGGTCTCCAAGGTGGCGTGAGCCAAGCGGTATCGCTGGGCCTCTGGTCGGATCGTACATCTCCGCACCTCGTACCTCAAGGGCCGATTACCGAGGGGAAAGCCTTGTCAGGCGTGATGTCTATTCGTCGGGCGGGATGTCGCCGAGGTAGCTATCGCTCGGCGTCGTACCGATGCACGATGGGTGTGATCGCGATCTTCGGTACGTCATCCAGGAAGAGGACTCCCCGGTGGGCGACGCTGACCTCACTCGACGCTAGCAGCTACCCTCCTCCTCTCGGCGTAGTCGCCTTCAAGCGGGGAGGGCTGGAGGGCACCCCGCCGGCGGCCTCCGTATTCGGAAGGCGCCTCAAGTGCCGGCGTGGCGCGATTCCTCGACGGCCTACCGCAGCATCGGAGGGCTCGTCGGCGTGGTTGGGGACGCCAACAGCCACTGAAATGCGTCAAGGACCCTCTTGGCGTCTTTTCTGACCCCTTTCCCAGCCCCATCATTGCCCCCTCGCGAGGGTCCCCGTCTACCGTCGTTTCAAGATCGAAACGAGTTCACGTAGGGGTCACGGGAGCGGGAGACGAGACTCGAACTCGCGACATCCAGCTTGGAAGGAACGTGCTCAGATTCGTATTCAGCCTCCGTGCAAACCAACGCTTGAGCACGTTCCTTCAGGTCTTCGCGAACGAACGAGGATTGGTCGCGAGTCAGACGGTCCCCCGGCGGCGAGCGGTGCCTGGACGGCTGGACCGTGAAGGGCGCCCACAGGACGCGTGCCCTTTGCTGGACGGAGAGGCTTGCACCGTCGTTACTTCGACTTCTTTGCGCCGAGTGCTGAATGGGCGGCCCGGCGTCTAAGATCACCGCTCATGTGCGGCGTGTCGCCTCCCGCCGACTTCCCGGAGCAGTACGCGCGGACCCGGAGATTCACAGCCGGGATTCCCAGAAGCTTCACGATCGCCCCAGACGGGCGGCGGCTGCTCTTTCTGCGCAGCCTCTCCGGGACCGACGCCCGGTCGTCCCTGTGGGCCCTCGAGCTGCCAGGAGCGACGGAACGGATGGTCGCCTCACCCGATGAGCTGCGGCCCGGCGAGGGCACGGTCCCCGCCGAGGAGGCGACGCGCCGGGAGCGGGCTCGGGAACGCCACTCCGGCATCGTCGCCTACGCCACCGATGCCGCTGTCGCCAACGCTTGCTTCGCGCTCGATGGAGCCCTCTTCGCCGCAGATCTGGAGGGTGGGAGGGTGTGGCGCCTGCCTGTCGATCAGCCGGTGGTCGACCCTCGGCTGGATCCGACAGGATCGCGGATCGCCTACGTCAGCGGCCAGGCTCTGTATCTGGTCTCCATGGATGGTGCCGAGAACAAGTCAGTTGCGACCCCTGAGTTCGAGAGGATCAGCTACGGCCTGGCTGAGCACGTGGCAGCCGAGGAGCTGGGTCGGGACCGTGGGTTCTGGTGGTCTCCTGATGGAAGCCGACTGCTGGTGGCACGTGCCGACACCCGTAAGGTTCGCCGCTGGCAGATCAGTGACCCCGCCGATCCAGAGCGCCCGCCGACACAGTTCGCCTACCCGGTGGCAGGGACAGAGAACGCCGTGGTCACCCTGCACGTCATCGGATTAGACGGAACACGAATCGATGTCGAGTGGGACCGTGCTGCCTTCGAGTATCTGGTGGCGGTGACCTGGCACAGGCGGAGCCTGCTGCTCACAGTCCAGTCACGAGATCAGCGACGCCTGCAGGTGCTGGAGGCCGACCCCGACACCGGAGCGACCTCGGTCCGAGTCGAGAACACGGACCCTTACTGGACCACGATCGTCGACGGCGTGCCCGACCTGACCGACTCCGGCGATCTCGTCTGGAGCTCCGACGTGGACGGCGCGAGGCGGCTGATCGTCGCCGGCGCGGCGGTGACACCGCCGCAGATGCAGGTGCGGGCCGTCGCCGACGTCGATCGGGAGAGCGTCCTGTTCACCGCCTCGACCGAGCCGACCGAGATCGACCTCTGGCGTTGGTCGGCGGACGGCGGCCTGGTGCGCCTCAACGAGACGCCCGGCGTCTACCAGGGGCGCCAGGCCGGAGGGGTCACCGTGCTCACCGGCCAGACCATCGACCGAGGGCAGCGCACCACCGTACTGGTCGGCGACCGGACCGTGGCCGAACTGCGCTCGCTGGCTGAGGAGCCAACGGTGCGACCGCGTGTCGAGCTGATGACAGTCGGGGCCCTGGGGCTGCGAGCCGCTCTGGTCCTACCCAGCTGGCACGTGCCGGGAGCGTCGCTTCCCGTGCTCATGGACCCGTACGGCGGCCCTGCCATGCAGCGGGTGCTCGCCGCCCGTGACGCCTACCTGGTCTCCCAGTGGTTCGCCGATCAGGGGTTTGCGGTCGTCGTCATCGACGGCCGGGGCACCCCAGGGCGCGGCCCGGACTGGGAGCGGACGATCCACCTGGCCAAGTCCTCCCCCGCTCTCGAGGACCAGGTGGAGGGCCTGCAGCGGATCGCGGAACGTCACCCCGAGCTGGACCTCGGCAGGGTGGGCATCCGCGGATGGTCGTACGGCGGCTACCTGGCGGCCCTGGCGGTGCTGCGCCGGCCCGACGTCTTCGGGGCCGCCGTCGCCGGCGCGCCGGTCACCGACCAGCGCCTGTACGACACCCATTACCAGGAGCGCTACCTGGGTCATCCCGACCAGCACCCCGAGGTGTACGACCACGACTCGCTGATTGCCGACGCCCCCAAGCTCAGCCGGCCCCTGCTCCTGATCCATGGGCTCGCCGACGATAACGTGGTGGTCGCGCACACACTACGTCTCTCGGCGGCGCTACTCGCTGCTGGCCGCCCCCACGCAGTGCTGCCCCTCCCCAGAGTGACCCATTCGGTGGTGGATGAGGAAGTCTCCGCCAACCTGCTCAGACTGGAGGCAGACTTCCTGCTCCGCAGCCTGGGACCTCCGGGCGGACAATGACCGACATCATGCTGCTGCGACGCGCTTCCGAAAGCTGCCAGCCGGGTGCGGCAGCCACCTCCCGCTCAGCGATCACAGCGACCGCCCGCGTCAGCCGGAGGCAGAAGCGGTGACCGGTCCAGAAGCGGTGGCGCTGGCTCGGTCCCTGTATCTGGACGACCGTCACCCGTATGGCTGTGCCGAGACGACCTTGCTGGTCCTGAAGAGCGCCTTCGGGCTTCCGGATCCGACTGACGCGGGCCCGGCCATGGCATTCAACGGCGGCGTTGCGTACAGCGGCGGCGTGTGTGGCGTGATCTCTGGTGCGGCAATCGCGGTGGGCCTCCTCGCCGAACTGAGAATCGCCGACCACTCGACGGCCAAGCGGATCGCCCGCGAGATCATCGCTGGCTTGATGGATGATTTCCGCCACAAGCACGGTGCGGTTGAGTGCCGCACCCTGATCGGACAGGATATCCGAACTGCTGAGGAGCACCATGCTTTCCTGGAAAGCGGGCTCTGGCGGCAGACCTGTATGGGCCAGATCACCTTCGCGGTCGATAGGCTGGCCGCGCTGCCGGACGACCCCGTGTGGGGTGGGTGAGTGCCGATCGTGCGGCCCGTACGACAGTTCGGTGAGCAACCGCCACGGGTAGACGGCGGCGTCATCACCAAGCGCCGCCGCCGAACAGGCTGCTGAAATAGCGCCTCTGGAGGTGGAGTCGTCCGCGCTCGGGTACGTCTACAAGCTGGGCCGTTCGGAACTCTGACGGAAGAGAAACGTGGGGCCCGGGAGCGGGAGACGGGGCTCGAACCCGCGACATCCAGCTTGGAAGGCATATTCGCTGATTTGAGTTCGGATTCCTGACTACCCGGCGTTTGAGCGCATTGCGTCGCCTCCTTGACGTTCGGCGAACAGCGATCGCGCTTCGACCCCGACGCCTCGAGTCCCCGGACACGGCCCGGGCGGTCCGGGGCGCGTATGACAGATCGTTCAGTAACTTGACAGATCACGGATCTATCTGTCATTATCCTGGCATGCCAGGCAGCCACGAGACCACGGTGACCCCCGAAGGGCGGGTGCTGATTCCGGCGGAGCTCCGACGGGCAGCTGGGTTCACACCCGGGGCGCGCATACACGTACGCGCAGAGGGCGAGGCCATCGTCCTGATGACAGTCGATGCAGCCCGCCGACGGCTACACGACATCTTCGCTCAGGTTGACGGCAGCCTCAGCGAGGAGCTCATCAGCGATAGGCGGGCGGAGGCTCGGCGGGATGCTTCGGGTGGACGTCGGCCCCGCGGCATTTACCGGCAAGCTCCGTGACCGAGCAAGGGCCCTCGGTCGCAGACGCTCGCTTCAACTACCTCCTCGATGCTTCAGCGGTCTTGACGTGGCTCCAGCAGGAACCCGGAGCCGAGCAAGTCGACCACGTGATCGAGCGCTCCGCCATTGGGGCGGCCAACTGGTCGGAGGTTCTCCAGAAGACCTGGCAGCACGGCCGGAACGCTGATGAGGTAGCCGCCTTGCTTCTCGGCCTGGGCCTAGAGGTTCAGCCCGTCACCGCCGAGATCGCCGCCGAAGCAGCGAGGATTTGGTCGCTTTGCTCCGATCTCTCGCTGGGCGATCGGCTGTGTCTTGCGGCAGGCAGGCTTCACGGTTCAACAGTCTGGACGGCCCACCGCAACTGGGCGGGGCGGTCGCTGGGCATCCTCCTCAAGGTCGTTCGCTAGAGTCGTTTTGTGAGCAACCGTCTTCTACAACGCTCAGACACGAGCGAGGATCCCGTATGACGCTCTCGTTGAGCCGGATGACGGCCGACGACGTGGACATCGCGGCCGCCATCGCTCTGGCCGCCTATGGGCGTCCGTACAGTCGGCACGACATCCGCCGCTATCTCGCCCTCCAGCCGGACGGCTGGCTGATGGCACGGATCGACGACGCACCCGCGGGCATCGGTGGCATCACGGCGTATGGCCACCATGCCGTCGTTGGGCTGATGGCTACCCATCCCGACTTCCAACGTCGGGGCATCGCCACTTCTGTGCTGGGCACCCTCCTGGCCTACGCGGACGCCTGGGGAGTCCGCGCGGTGGCGCTCGACGCCACAGAGGAAGGAGCGGGGCTGTACCGTCGTCACGGCTTCGTCCAGGTCGATCGCACGGTGGTCTGGGGTCTAACGGGGTCGCCCGTAGCACGGCGCGCGCAGAGGTCCGCCCAAACAGTGGTTGCCGAAGGCGCCGGGACCACCGAACTGGCCGCTATTGCCGCCTTGGATGCCGAAGTCTTCGGCGCCAACCGAGCACGACTCATGGCACGTCTGCTTGAGGAGGGGCCAGGTCGCGCCTGCGTGGTTCGCGATCGCGCGGGCCAGGCCTCTGCCTATGCGGTTGCTCAGGGGAGTCGCGTCGGTCCGGCCGCCGCGGGATCTGCCGCTGATGGGGCCGCGCTTCTCGACGCCGTGCTCAAACTCCACTTCAATGAGCCGCCACGAATTCTGGTTCCAGAGCGCAACCATCTGGCCGCCGCGGTCCTGCAAGCGCGAGGTTTCGTGAGACAGCGGTCCACCCGATACATGGTGCGAGGATCGGCTACCGCGCTCGGCAATCGCTCACACCTGCTCGGCCTGGCCAGCTTCGGTCTCGGGTAGAGCGGCGCATTCGCTGACTACTTCGGCCGACCAGGCCTCGTGAGCGACGACCTGATCGGGCCATTCAAGGGCGATGGAGCGGGAGACGAGACTCGAACTCGCGACATCCAGCTTGGAAGGCATGTGCGAGAATCCGAGTTCAGCTTGGCCCGGTGACGCCGCTGGAGCGCGTTACCTCAGGTTCTGACGGTGGAGCGAAGGTTGATCGCGGATAGATCCACGCTCGCCTGGCTCCGCCCGGCGCCGAAGCCCTGGGCTCAGGTCGCCGCCACCGGAACAACCGTGAGGACTTCCCCCGCTACGGCGCTTGCTCCCCTTCGGGACCTTCGGCTCTTGCGTCGCCAGCCGCAGGGACTACGAATGGAGCATGACGACGTCAGGCGGCAGTAGGCCACGCCGCAGCGAGGCGGGCTTGCTCGGTCCGCGGGTCACCCAGGAGTTCCTGGACAGGCTTGCGGCCCGAGTGGCGGCGAGCGGCCGAGCCGAGCCGATCCCCGTCGAGATGCCGGCGACGGGCGCCCTGCTGGGCGAGGTGCCGCACAGCACGCCTGAAGATCTGGCGACGGCTGCCGAGGATGGCCGCACCGCGCAGCGCGATTGGGCCCGCGTCCCGGTCACCGACCGGGCGAAGGTGCTGTTCCGCTTCGCCAAGCTCGTGCTCGACCGGGAGGCCGAGCTGCTCGACGTGATCCAGCTCGAGAACGGCAAGGCGCGCCGAGACGCCTTCGAGGAGATCATCGATGTAGCACAGGTGTGCCGGTACTACGCCCGGAGCGCCCCGAGCCTTCTCCAGCCGCATCGGCGGGCAGGCGCCCTGCCGGTGCTCACCCAGACCTCGGAGTACCACCACCCGAAGGGCCTTGTTGGGGTGATCTCGCCGTGGAACTACCCACTCACCCTTGGCATCACCGACGCCCTGCCAGCCCTCGTCGCCGGCAACGCCGTCCTCGCCAAGCCGGACACGAAGACGCCGTACTCGGCCCTCTTCGCCGCCGAGCTGCTCGAGGAGGCGGGACTGCCGCCCGGCCTGCTGCAAGTCGTCGTCGGACCGGGCCAAGAGCTCGGCTCGAGCGTGATCGCACTCAGCGACTTCGTCATGTTCACGGGCAGCACCCGAGTCGGTCGCAGCGTCGCCGCCCAGGCGGCCGAGCGGCTCATCGACTACTCGATGGAGCTCGGGGGGAAGAACGCCATCCTCATCCTGGCCGACGCCGACCTCGGCAAGGCCGTGTCAGGAGCCATCCGCGCGGCGTTCTCAAACACCGGCCAGCTGTGCATCTCCATGGAGCGGATGTATGTGGCAGCGGAGGTGTGGCGCAGGTTCACGAGGCGTTTCGTCGCAGCGACGAGGGCGCTGCGACTCGAGCACGCCTTCGACTACAGGCCCGACCTGGGCTGCCTCATCTCCGCAGGTCAGCTGGCCACCGTGGCCCGCCACGTGGACGATGCTGTCGCCAAGGGCGCCACGCTGCTTGCTGGCGGCCGGGCGCGGCCTGACCTCGGCCCTTACTTCTACGAGCCGACCATCCTCACCGACACGACGCCCGACATGGCTCTCTACTCCGAGGAGACCTTCGGGCCGGTCATCTCGCTGTACCGGGTGAGCGGCGCGGAGGAGGCGATCGAGCGGGCCAACGACAGCAACTATGGGCTCAGCTTCTCGGTCTGGACCCGCGATCTTGCCAGGGGTCGGGACGTTGCCAGCCGGCTGGAGGCTGGGAGCGTCAACGTGAACGAGGCCTACGCCGCGAGCTGGGGCTCAGTCGACGCGCCGATGGGCGGCTGGAAGGAGTCCGGCGTGGGCAGCCGCCACGGCCAGAACGGCCTCCTCAAGTACACCGACGCCCAGACCGTGGCTGTGCAGCGCGTGCTTCCCATTGCGGCGCCCAACTTCGTCTCCCAGGAGACGTACGCGAGAGCGATGACCGTCGCCATGCGTGCCTTGCAGCGGCTGCCGGGGCGGAAGTGAGGCCAGGGGTTCGTGGGCGCCACCTCGGCAGCAGCATGCACCGTTCCTTCGTGGGCGCCCACCAGGTGAACGCGTTTATCGAACCCTCGAAGGTTCCCAGAGCATGTTCGCTTGCGATCGTGGGTAGGCTGAGCCCGTCCGCCTGTTCAAGGGCGATGGAGCGGGAGACGAGACTCGAACTCGCGACATCCAGCTTGGAAGGCATGTTCGTGGATTCGAGTTCAGGTTGGGCGCCGAGGCGCTCCAGAGCGCGTTCCTTGAGTTTATTCGGCCAGGTCAAATCTGGGCGCGGTGCACGACGCGTGTGAACCAATACTCAGTCGGGACGCGAGCAGTCGCGCCTCCAGAACCGCATACTCCGGGACACTCGTGGTGATGGATCGCAGACGCTCTGCTCTCTCGGCGATCGGCCACGACATCACGGGCAGCGTTGCCGAATCGAGGTGGCAGCTATCCGGTCCCTGGTCTGGGTTGGAGACGACCTCGTCGACCACGTAGATGGCGGCCGCTGCCTTCGGTTAGACGGCTCGGTGACCCAGCATGTTCATACGGGCGTCTCGGGTGCCGCCCAGCTTGATGCCAGCGGCGTCACCTCCACTCTTGCCCATCGCTTAGAGGATGTGGAGCCGGAACGCCACCCGGGCAACTCCGGCACGCCAGATGTCCTGGTCGGAGGCTCGGATCCTGCGCGCCGGCGCACGCCCAGATGATGCGGGAGGTCGGCGGATCAGTGCGCTGCAGCGGAGGCGAGCGTCGAGGCGAAGATCTGCCATGCGAGCAAGCTCTTCGCGATGAGGGAGAGGGCGATATACGCCCGCTCCCCGACCAGGTAGTCCTTCCACCTGCCCACCCTCTTGTACTGCAGCAGCTGGTTGATGGCAAAGCAGTTGAAGAAGACGAAGAGCGAGAAGAAGATGCCGTACACGAATCCAGGGGCGTGCTGGTTGGAGCCTGGCCCGATCAGGTAGATCGCGATCGCGATCCACGGGATCACGCCTACGATGCAGCCGATCCAGAAGGGGCCAAGCCCCGCGCCCGGGGCCTCATAACGTTCCTGCATCCAGCCGAACCCAATCATCGAGGCGTTCACCCCAATCAAGGCCACCAGCGCTGCGACATCACTGATGCCGACCAGCATGGCGATCAGCACGATCATGATCGACGCGCTCAGCGAGTACTCTAGCCAGCGATAGGGGTTGCGACACTTGAGGAGCTGGGCTGTGTAGGAACGCCAGCGCGGACCGGCTACCGTAAAGTGCGCCAGAGCTGACAGCCCGAAGAATGCCGCGATCGCCCAGGCGAAGTTGACGCTGAGCAAGGTGACCGCCTGGCGGCCAGCGCTCGGCCCCGGAGGCCCTGCCAGGTAAGTGGCCCGAACCGGCAGCGAGAAGCTGTTGGCTAGGAGCACGATGCCCACGGCTTGCGCCAGATGGAGGCATCCTGCAACGAAGTTGTACCGACGAAGTCCCGCGACTTGTGGAGGCTGACCAGCCACTTTCCCATTATGTCCCAGAGTCGCGAAATGTGGAGGCTTTCGTCCAGAGGAAGCCGGGGAGTGCGGCCAGGCGGCCGGATGCGCACCGGCGGGTCGGGAGCAGGTGTGGGGACGACCGGGCAGCTCGGTGACACAGGGACCATTCCATCTGGGGGTGCGTGGAACAGCTGGCACAGTGTGCACGCGAACTCGTCGGGCGGGAGGAAGGCGGCACCTGCGACACGGCCACGACGGATTGGCGCCACTGTGGGGGCCTCCTCAACGCGCCGCGGGAGCCCGCAGCGCGATTCCGGCTGGGTACACTCCCCCCGCGCCAGTGACCCGAGAGCTCGTCGAGGACGTGGCGGCCTGGCCCAGCGAGTGGCTGGGCCACCGCCAGCGCACCCTTCGGATCCCGGGCGTGCAGTGCGCGATCGCCCATGAGGGGACGACTCGTGCAGCGGTCGATCATCGACCGGCTGGGGCTCGTGGACACCGCCCCCGACTTCGACCCGCGCGCCTCGGATCGCAGCTTCGCCATGGGCTACACCAGTGCCGAGGACGGGCGAGAGCGGGTCCCCATCGAACACCTGGCCGCCAACGCGATGGCCCCGGCCACGGGCTTCACGAGCACCGCCCGCGACCTCTGCCTGTACTTCAGCGCCCACTGCCTCGAGGACCAGCGCATCCTCAGCGATGATGCCAAGCGCCGCATGCAGCACGGTTGGTGGGCACCGCGGGCGCAGGAGCAGTACGGCCTCGGTCTGCAGCTCATGGACATCGGCACACGCCGCCTGATCGGGCACTCGGGCGGCTACCCCGGGCACACCACCCGTACCTGGTGCGACCCGAAGGACCGGCTGGTCATCTCCGTGCTGTGCAACGCATCGGATGCCGCGGCGACCCCGCTCTGCAACGGCATCTTCCGCCTGCTGGAGCATCTGTCGCACCCTGACGACATCCCTCCCAGCCACGCGGACGGCGTCGACCTGCGAAGCTTCACCGGCCACTTCAACACCCTCTCGGGCGCCCACGATATTGCCTGCTTCGGCACGCGGCTGCTGGCCATCCCCACCGACGATGACGACCCAACGGAGGTACTCGGCGAGCTGGTCGCCGAGGATCCGGACACAGCCTTGCTGGTGCGCGCTCACGACGGCTACACGAGTGAGGGAGAGCGGTTTCACTTCACCCGCGACGCGACCGGGAAGGTTCTCTCGGTGCACGCGTTCTCGGGGATGACCGCGTACCCGGACGACGAGTACGTGCGTCGGTTCCTCGCGGGTGGAAGGGTGCGGCTGCTCAAAGGGGAGGCGGCAGAAGCCGCCGGGCATACTGCCGGCTCAGCGGGCCGTCCATCCACCGTCGACGAGGATCGTCTCTCCGGTGATGAGTGACGCGGCCGGTGAGGCGAGGAAGACGACCGCACCCGCCACGTCCATGGGTTCCCCAATGCGGTGCAGGGCGGCGATACGCTCGGTCACGTCACGTTCGAAGGCCGGGTCACTCAATGCGGCCTTCGTGCCAGGAGTACGAATGAACGTGGGCGCCACCCCGTTGACGGTGATGCCGTGGGTACCCCACTCGACAGCCAGGCACTTGGTCAGATGGGCGATGGCCGCCTTGGTCATGCAGTAGACAGACTCCGTGGGCAGCGCCACGAATCCGGCCTGGCTGCTGAGGTTGATGATCCGCCCAGATCTTTGCGGAATCATGATCCGAGCGGCAGCCTGGCTGGCGAAGAAGGTCCCCTTGAGGTTGACATCGACGGTGAGGTCGAAGTCCTCCACCGTCACGTCCACCGCGAGGTTCGATGGACCGAGGCCCGCGTTGTTGACCAGGATGTCGAGGCGCCCCATCTCGGCGGCTGCCTCCCGCACCGCGGAGTGCATCTGGTCGAGGTCGAGCACGTCCATGGCCAGCGGAAGGCACCGCCGTCCCTGTGCTTCGACTCCCGATACAACCTCCGCTGCCGTGTCGAGCGATCGCAGGCCCACGGCGACGTCGGCGCCAGCATGAGCCAGGGCCACCGCGATGGCTCGGCCCAATCCCCGGGCAGCTCCGGTGACCAGCGCGACCTGCCCCTCCAGACCAAACGATGGAAGGACCTCCACGGCCTGCGAGCTTACCAGACCCTTCGTTGCCCTGCCCCGCCTCTCGGGACGTGCTTCAGGGCCGACCGGGAGCCCACCCGAAGGCGGGGCGCGGCGACGCTCACATCAGACTGGCCATCGCCGCCACTCCGAGTACCGAAATCTGTGCATGTTCTGAGAAAACGTCCGCTCTAGGAGTTCTGTGACTTTGTCCTCGCATGGAGGATTAGGTCACCTTGAGCCACACGGAGCAGCAGCGACTTCTGGGCCTCAACGACCTCGAGGCCGGGCCGGAGGTGACGGGCTCGGATGCCCGCCCGGACTTGACTTCGAACGTGCTCTGAGTCCTACCATCGCGGTCATGAGTACCACAAGGCTGAAGGTGCTGGTGACCGGCGGGACGAGCGGCCTGGGCCTCGCAATGGCCTCCGCGTTCGAAACGGAATGCCCAGCCGCCTCCATCGATCTCTTCTACCCCTCCCGGGTCCTGGAAGACCCCGTCGAGGGTGATGAATTCCGATACCACGACCTTGCTCATGGGTCCTTGCCTCCCTTGATTCACCCGCCGCTGCGGTGGAGCGACGATTGCCCCTCAGTCAACCGTCGAGCGGGCAGCCTCGAAATCGACGTTCTCACCGCGGGACCCGCAACTGCATCCAACCGTTGCGCGTGGAACTCGATTCAAGGGGTTGCAGTGTTTCCTTCGAGCGTCCAACCGACGAGCGCGTTCGCGTGACCGTGTCCCATCCCATGCTCGGACTTGAGGTACCCGACGATTGCCGTGTGCTTGTCGAGGCCAGAATCGGCAATGATCTTCTGCCAATCCTCGATCGAGCGCCCATACTTCTTCTCAATTGAAGGGAAGTACGAGGCAGGTCCTTGCCTCGGCCACGGCACGGACTGATCAGCCACGTCTTGGTCCTCCTCGAATCTCGCCGCTTTGTGCCGCTTCGGTGGGCACGATGGTGTCCGACTTTCAAGTTTCAAGCCGGAGCCGTGGGCGCTTGTCCTCCATGCCCGAGTCTTGCACGAAGGTGCGTGGGAGGCGGTGGAGCGGGAGACGAGACTCGAACCCGCGACATCCAGCTTGGAAGACATGTACATGAATTCGAATTCACATCACCCCAGTGGCGGCGCTGGAGCGCGTTACTTCGGGTTCTGGTGACAGGCCACGTATGGACGCGGCCGCGCCACCCTGGAGCTCCAAACGCGTCGCTCACGCGCCAGGCCCGCTGACTGCGGTTGGCCCAACATCAGTCGCACCTGACCTGGGCTCCCTGAACGGCACGACGGCTTCGCAATGGCCAAGCCGTCAGCCGCTCCGTCACCCAGTCGAGAAAGCCCGCTCACTCATGCCGGGCCTCAGGGTGCCGGCGTGGCTGCCGCGCTTTCCCCCAGAGCCACCCGGCGCCGACCCCGAACGTCATGATCAGCACGATCCACGCCACCGTGCGGCCGGTCGGAGGGAGGAGTCTTTCCGCAAGCAGGCCGCAGCCGAGGAAAACCACCAGGTCCGCGAACAGGGCCGCGTACCACACGGCCGGCCCACTGGCTCGCGCTGGCCCGGCGGCCCGCGCGGGACGGGCTGGAGCACCGCGGCGATCGGCTCCAGCCGTGTGCGAACCAGTCAGGCTTTGGGTCGGCCTGTCCCCGCCCTCGAGAGCCCCACCGCGCCTCTGAGCACGGGGCCCTCGCCCCTTCCGGGTTGCTCGTCTCGGGCGAGTCTGCGGCATGGGTGAAGGGTAGCTTGACGCGACAGGTCCTGTCAGTGCGTCACGAGAGCCGATGGCGCCAGGGCGCTGGAGCGGGAGACGGGGCTCGAACCCGCGACATCCAGCTTGGAGAATTGCTCGTGAGTCGGCCTCCCCTCCGGCGGCGTGAGCCACCCGGTACGCTGCTTCGGTTCCGATGGCTAACGGGGAGGGTCTGGCTCGAAGCCGACGCCCACACGTGTCGCGACCGCGGCCAGACGCCTCTCACCCGTCCAGAGACGCGCGCCGGGGGTCAGCCGGGTGGCGGCGAGCAACTGCGCGTCGACGTAGCCGATGCCAGCTCCTGGCAGACTCTCCCGGTCGATGAAGCCCAGGACCTCCTCGTCGGAGGCCACAACGGCCTGGGGAAGCCCCTGCAGAAGCCGGATCATCTCGCTGCGCCGACCGAGGTTGCCCAAGCAGAGTTCGCCGGTGACCCACGGATGGCCAAGCACGGCTCCGCTCTCAAGAAGCCTGCCGAGTGCCGCGTTGCCGGAGCGCAGGTGATCGACCCAGACCGAGGTGTCGACGAGGATCACCGGGACGCGGACCGGCGCCGAGGGATCTCGGTCAGCTCCGGCTCGCTCCCGCCCAGGCGGGCTAGTCGGCGAGCGCTCTCGCGCTCAATGAGGGCGTGGAGCGCCTCGCGCACCAAGGCAGTCTTCTCGGTGGCGCCGGTCAGACGCTGAGCCTCGATCAGGAGGTCGTCGTCAAGGGCAAGGGTGGTTCGCATCTCACATCTCCTCTTTAGGCATCAATGATGGCACCTAATGATGCTCCAATCCATGCTCCAGACAGACGATAGCGTCTCAGCTGCTCAGGGGCTCTCGAACCCGCGACACTGAGCTTGGAAGGGTGGTGTCTGGCTTTCTACTTGATTCTGTAAAGCAACTAGTCTACCCTGGTCTCATGAAGCCCGGGCGAGCCGATGTCGAGCGCATGGTCATCGCCCTCTTCACGCTCAACGCCGGGCTGGACCGGGCACGGCGTCAGAGCCCGGGCGCTGCCAGGCTGTCGATCCTCCAGTGTCTCGCCGGGCCCCAGAGGCTGCACCCCTCCGACATTGCCAGTGCGCTGGAGGTCAGCCCCTCACTGGTGACGCGGCACGTCCAAGCGCTGGAGGAGGTCGCGTTCGTGGAGGTGACCCAAGACCCGGCCGACCACCGTTCCTGCCTCGTCGCGCTGACCACCCGCGGATACGAGGAACTGCAGCGGCTCCAGCAGGTGGGGGTGGCCCGTTTCGAATCCTTCGTGGCTGGTTGGGACGCCTCGGATGTCGCGAGATTCACCCAGTTCCTCGGGAGGCTGGAGTTCGACAAGCGCGCGTCCGCCGAGCGGGAGAGACGCCGATCGCGGCGGCCGCGGTGGGCGGACGCCGACAAGCAAGCGAGGACGCAGGCCGACGGGAAGACCCCGTGACCGAGACGATGGATCGTCCCGCTCCCACCACGCAGCGTCCCTTTCTGCACATGCCTGTGCCCTGGGTTTTCGTCCTCGCCTTCCTCCTCGGGGTGGGGCTGCAGTTCCTCCTCCCGCTGAGCTCGCCGTCCTCGACGCTCTCCCTGCTGGCCCGGGTCGCGGGGGTGGCGCTCTTTCTCACGGGTGCGGTGATCGCGGGATCGGGACTGGTGCTCTTCCACAGGCTTGAGACGACCACCACCCCGGGCGAGGCGCCGAACAACCTGGTCACCACAGGTCCGTATCGATTCACCCGCAACCCGATGTACCTCGGCTTGGTGCTCGCCTACCTCGGCGAGCAGGGGATGCTGGTCCTCGCCTGGCCTCTCCTGTTCCTAGTGCTCACCATCGGCTACGTCAACTGGTTCGTGATCCCGGTCGAGGAGACCTCGCTGCGCGCCTTCGGGCGAGCGTACGAGGCCTACCGCGCCCGGGTGCGCCGCTGGATCTGAGCCCGCTGGAGGCTCCGACACCGGATGACCAGATGGCCGAGATGACCGCTGCGGCACCGGGGCGCCCGCGACGGCGTGGGGCGCTCGTCTGGGGAGTAGTCGGACTGGTGGCGCAAGTGGCCTTCGCGGCTGGCTGGCTGATCGCCGAGACCTGGCAGGGGCCGCGGTACAGCCCTCTCACCGACACCATCAGCGACATGCAGGCGGCCGGTGCGCCGCACGTCTGGTTCCCCATCGTCTGCTTCGCGGTCGGGGGCCTCGGCACGTGCGGCTTCGCGCTTTTCGGCCTGCGCACGGCGTGGGGTCAGGCCGCTCCCATAGCACCGTGGAAGATCGGCCTGTCCGGTCTGGCCCTCGGCAACTCCTTCCCTCTCCTCCCCTGTCAGCTCTCCGCCCAGGGATGCACCGTGACCCACCAGTTCCTCAGCGCTGGCGGCTTGGCTGACGCCATCCTCGCCGGGGTCGCCCTCTGGGTGCTGGCGATCACCCCCTGGCCACTGGCGCGCCAGCTTGTGTCGCTCCCACGGTGGAGCGGGCTCCGGCCGCTGTTGCGGGTGGCGGGCGTGGTGACCCCCGCCATCTATGGCCTGCTCGCGCTGGCGGAGGCGACCGGCGTCTGGCCGGGCCTGGCCGAGCGGGGCCTCGTGGCGATTTGTCAGGTGTGGTTGGCCGTGCTGGCCGTGACCCTCATCCGCACATCGGCTGCCGAAGGCGGCTCATCTCCCATCAGCAGCTTCTGAACGCAAAACGGATGATGAAGCGCAGTCCTGCGGATAGGCGCACTCTCGCATCGCTGGCGACACACATCCAGAAGGCCCGCGAAGCCGTTCCGGTTCCCGCCGGCGCAGCCAGCCGATGCTGCTGCTCAACGCGAGAATCAAGGGCGATGGAGCGGGAGACGAGACTCGAACTCGCGACATCCAGCTTGGAAGGCTAGCGCTCTACCAACTGAGCTACTCCCGCGTCGCGGGCACAGGATACCGCGCCCAGCCACCGCCCCCCGCGGCGGCCGGGCGGAGCCGGCGAGTTGGGCTCAGTGCCCGCAGGCGCGGGCCTCGCCGGCTCCGTCGGCGGTCTGGAAGCTATGGCCGCAGCCGCAGGTCCGGACCGCATTGGGGTTGTGGATCGTGAATCCGCCACCCATGAGGGCGTCGACGTAGTCGATCTCGGCTCCCTCCAGGTACTGGGCGGAGTACTCGTCGATGTAGACGCTCAGCCCGCTGACGTTGACCACCTCGTCGTCCTCCCGGGGTGGGTTGTCGTCCAGGCCCATCCCGTACGAGAAGCCACTGCATCCGCCCGACTGGATGAATACACGCAGGCCGACCTTCGCCGTGGGCTCCTGGGGGATGAGCTCCTTGAGCTGCCCGACGGCTGCTTCAGAGACGCTGATCATGGCTGGGTCCCTCTGAGGTCGGCTGCCCCGCCCTCCGGCGGTGGTTCGATAGGAATCATACGACACCGCCCGCCCGGAGACGGGCTTGAGTTCCCGGATCGCATGGGTCCTTGGGCCCTGACACAGCCCCCGGCCGGCCCGACCCGCTCAGTCGCCCCGGCCCACCTCGGCCGCGTAGCGGGGCAGGTGGACGTCCTCGCGCCCGGCGAAGCTCATCGCGCGGGCCACCCGGTGGTGGCCGGCGACGCTGTCGATCTGCTGGAGCATCTCCTGGCAGATCCGGCGGTAGCTGGGATGCCCCTGGGGCGAGGTGCGCAACTCGATCAGGTGGAGCGCCTCGCGGGCGTTGAGCTTGATCACGTAGCGGACCCGGTGGGCCAGGGTGACCAGGTACTGGGCCTGCTCGGGCAGGATGGGGCGGATCTCCGCCCAGGCCGCCTCGGCCCGCTCCACCGCCTGGCGCCAGCGCCCCTCCAGCCCGGCGGCGACCACCTCGGGCGGGATGGCGTAGCCCAGCGCGGGGGTCAGCTCCTGCCACTGGATGGTCAGCATCCGATGGCGCTGGAGATCGCGGAACGCCCCGAAGTCCGACACCAGCTCGAATGTGTAATCGGTGTGCTCGAAGCCCCTGCCGGGCCGGTGCCGTCGATTGCCCCTCACTCCGAGCGCGGCGGCGAAGAGGCGGTCCCGCTCTGCCTCGGGGAGCGCGTGCACCGCGGCCACCACCTCCTCGAGCCCGGCCGAGGTGTGCGGCAGCAGGGCCGCGGCCATGATCCGCTCCTCGCCGTCCGCGTCCCAGCGCAGCAGGGTGACCGAGCCGGCGGATGGGAGCTCGATGCCGGGACGTTCCTCCTGGAGACGACCGGAACGGGTCAGCCTCTCCCCCTCCGCCTCCAGGGCCAATGCTGTCTCGCGCAGATACTCGACCCAGACCCCGCCCCGGTCCGGGCGGTCGAGCCGGGTCACCATCTCGGGGATGGTCGCCTGCAGCTCGCGGTCGATCAACTCGGCATAGGTGCGCGCCTCGGGGAGCGGGTGGGCCCGCAGCCGCATCACCAGCTGCTCCAGGGCCTGGGGCGAGGCGTACACCCCGAGATTGCTCACCGTGCCCGCGGGCAGCAGGCCGCGGAGGAGGTCGAGGGCCAGCGCCCGGATCGCCCGTTCGCGCGCCTTGGCGTCGGCCTCCGCACGCAGGCTCTGACCGAGGTGCGCGCGCAGCAGGGGGAGCATCTCGACATAGGCGTCGAAGAGCCCGTCCATGGCCGCGAGGTACGCGCCGGCGTGAGTCGACGCCATCAGCTCCGGGTCGCGGTGATAGCGGTAATGGCCGTCGCGGAGGTCGGTGTAGGGGATGTAGCGGGTCGACTGCTCGAGGTAGGCGGCGAGGCGACCCCATTCGATCGCCTTGGCCAGGGGCTGGCTGACCTGCTCGCAGGCCAGGTGGATGCCGCCCAGCTGGGCGACCGAATCGTCCCCGTACTCGGCGATGACGCGCCCGAAGAGGCGCCCCGCCCGTGCCCTGCCGGCATCGTCCCGAGCCGGGGCCGCGAGCTCCGGAACGACCGCCTCCCCCTTCAGGAACTCATCGAGGAGGAGCCGGCGCAGGCTCTTGGGGCTCCGGCTGTAGCGCGCGAAGAGCGCCGCCGCGGTCACCTGGGAGAGACCATTCAGGGCGAATACGGGGGAGTCCAGGTTGCTCACCCAGGGCTCGAGCTGAGCCCGATCGACGTCGTCGAGGGCCTCGAGGTGGTACGGGCCGTTCATCGACGCACAAGTGTACGGTCCGGGGGTATGCCCGGGAGGCACCCGGGCCCCGGAGGGGTCAGGTGCGAGCCGCGCTCCTGCCCTGGGCGGCGACCGAGTCAGGTGCGAGCCGCGTGCTTCCCCTGGGGAGCGGCGTGGTCGTCGATGCGCCACGTGAGCCGCGCCTCGACCGCCACCACACCGTCGAGCCGGCCCAGGAGGCGCACGAGCACGTCGGCCTCGCTGTGGGTGGCCACCTCGCCCTCCAGCGTGACCACGCCCTCGTGCACGGTGACGGACACCGCTGCGGCGCCCATGGCCAGGGTCCCGTGGAGCATGTGCTCGGCATCTCGCCGCAGGTGCTCGTCGGGCAGGAGGTAGACGCGGAGCAGGTCGGCGCGGCTGACGATCCCGACCAGCGAGCCGCCGTCCACGACCGGAAGGCGCTTGAGGTGGCGCAGGTACATGGTCTTGGCGGCCTGGCGCAGGGTGGTGTCCGGGTGAACGCAGGTCACCGGGGTGCTCATCAGGCCCTCCGCCGTCAGCGCCTCTCGGCGGCGGCGGAACTCATGCGAGAAGTGGCCGCCACTGAGCCAGGGCACGTGCGCGCTGGCGGGCAGGTCGATCTGCTTGGCGAGGAGGTCCTCCTCGGAGACGACCCCCAGCAGGTGCCCGTGGGCGTCGACGACCGGGACGCCGCTGACCCGCTCCGACAGCAGCAGCTCGGCGACCGCCTTGACCGGTGCGTCTGGAGGGATGTGCACGACCGGCGACGACATCACGTCGCGAACCGTCCACTCCTTCTCCTCTCTGCTCCCGTGCCCGTGCGAGCCCGGTGCCTCCTCCCCCCGAGGTGTCGATCCCGCCACGAAGGCGGTGACCACCATTCCCACGCTGTTTCCGCTCATGTCCACACCTCCTGGCGGTGCGGAGCTTCACTCCAGCCGTCGGTCTCTACGTTGGACCCCTGGCCTGGGGATGCCAGGGGCATCAGTCCGGGGAGGGAGAGGGCCGAGTGGCCCCTGCCCGCGCTGACCATCCGGCCTCGGTCTCGGAATGTGCCCGAGAGGAGCCCGACGGCGGCCGTCGTCGCTGCCGAGTCTCTCTTCAGCATGCCCCTACAATCGGGCGGGCCATGAGCCTGCCGCCCGCCGCTCCCCTGGACGCGCCGGTCGAGCCGCCGGGTGAAGCGACGGCCGTGCCCGCCCCCCGCTTCCTCGCGGACATCTACGAGGACGTGAGCCGGTGTAACAAGTGCTCGCTCTGCCAGGCGGTCTGCCCCACGTACCAGGTCAACCCCGTGGAGTGGGAGACGGCGCGGGGCCGGGTCGCCCTGATCCGGGACGCGATGGAGGGTCGCCTCGAGCTGCGAGAGATCGCCGACGGCCCGCTCTCCACCTGCCTCACCTGCGACAACTGCATGGCCGCCTGCCCGCCCCGAGTGCCCACCGCGGCGATCGTCGGCCGGGCCCGCCAGGAGTTGCACGAGCAGGAGGGGTACCCGCGCGGGCAGCGCTGGCTGCTGCGCCGCGTCCTCCCCCGCCCGGGGGGCACCCGCACCCTGCACCGCCTGTCGCGCGCCGCCCAGGTGACCGGGCTCCACGCCGCCGCCCGCGGGCTGCGCATCACCCGCTGGATGGGGACCGTGGGCGGCATGGCGGAGAGGATCGGCCCGCTGCCCCGGCGCCGGGCCGATCAGCGCGTCGCCGGCCTCCCTGCGGTGACCCCGCCGGTGCGCGGCCGGCTCGGTTTCCTGATCTGCTGCTACCAGAACCTGGTGGCGCCCGAGGCGACCGAGGCGGCGATGCGAGTGCTGCTGGCGAATGGATTCGAGCTGGAGGCGC
>Ga0224558_1001873_pt1 | contig 20719 bp, 17 predicted proteins | sample 714S32024metaG_FD_180682 | JGI IMG/M metagenome (GOLD analysis project Ga0224558, IMG submission 180682) | Peat soil microbial communities from Stordalen Mire, Sweden - 717 S3 20-24 | ecosystem: Environmental > Terrestrial > Soil > Wetlands > Peat | place: Sweden: Norrbotten County, Stordalen...
GATATGCTGCTGTGACCGGCGCCCAGGCGCTGATCCTGCCGATGAACGGGACCAACCAGGAAGGCAAGATCCCGACACTCGACAGCGGCATATCGCTCCAATTGACGCAGGCAATCGCTAATATCATTCCCCGCGGCACCATTTTCATCATCGGCGCTGCCAGGGAGTTTTTACACCGGTGGGCAATCAATTATGGCTGGAAACTGCTGGAGATCGCCGAGATGGATGATGTGGCTATTCTGAACGCCATCCCTTCGGCAGAAGGGGCGATTCAGATCGCCATGGAGCAACTGCCGATCACCATCCATGGCAGCCAAAGCTTTGTGCTGGGCTTTGGCAGGCTGGGAAAGACCCTGGCGCGGATGCTGGCTGCCATTGGGGCGACAATAACTGTAGCTGCCAGAAAGGACGCCGACCTGGCCCGGATCTACGAGATTGGTTATCGCCCGGTCAAGTTTGACCAACTTCAGGAATGCATCCAGGAAGCGGAGATCATTTTCAACACGGTGCCGCAGATGGTGCTGGATGAGAATATGTTGTCCCTGATCAGGAAGGACGCTCTAATCCTAGACCTGTCAGCCATTCCCGGCGGGACGGACTTTAAAGCCGCCCAAAAGCTGGGTATCTCCGCCATGATGGCGCCAGGGCTGCCGGGAAAGGTGGCGCCGACGACCAGTGGAAAAATCCTGGCCCGAGTAATTCCCCCGCTTATTCTCCGTGAATTGCCGCAATGCTTTTTGCGAGGATAAGGCAGAGGGAGGCGCATGAAGTGAGGCTGAAAGGGGTACGTCTGGGATTTGTCGTTACCGGGTCTCATTGCTGTTTGAAAGAAGTGCTTGCAGAAGCAGAGAAGTTGGTCGCAGAAGGAGCGGAGGTCACACCGGTGGTCTCCTATGCGGTCAGCAATCTGGACACCAGGTTTGGCAAGGCGGCGGACTGGTGCTCCAGGCTGCAGGAGATAACTGATCGTGAGCCGATTAAAACCATAGATGCTGCGGAGCCGGTTGGCCCGGGCAAGTTGTTCGATATTGTGGCAGTTGCTCCCTGTACGGGAAACACGCTGGCAAAACTAGCGAATGGGATTGTCGATACGCCGGCCCTGATGGCGATCAAGGCCCACCTCCGCAATCAGCGTCCGGTGGTGATTGCCGTTTCCACCAATGACGGGCTGGGCCTGAATGCTAAGAATATCGCCACCCTGATCAACACCAAGAACATCTATATGGTGCCTTTCGGTCAGGATAATCCTACCGCCAAGCCAAACTCGTTGGTCGCCAAGTTTGATAAGATCCTTGACACTATCTGCAGCGCCCTGGAAGGAAAACAGATACAACCAGTGCTGGTGCAGAACGCCGGCAACTGAAGGTTCAACTTCGCCTGAGAAGTCTTCCACCCCGGCTAATTCAAACAGCGCTCAGTTTTTAACATGACGTGCACATGCGCTGCGGCGGGCGAATGCAGCCCACCGCAGCCGCATACAGTTAACATGGGGACATTCCCCGGGTGCTTGTCCCCACATCTTAAATATTCCTCTCCAAGCAGGACACCGCATCTTAGTGTCAAATCTAATTATGTATGCAGCACTATTCAGGGATAAGTTCTTGCAAGGGAGGATACTAAAACACATGGCAGCAGGGTACCGGGTTGCGGTTGTGGGTGCTACAGGAGCGGTAGGGCGGGAGTTCCTATTGGTCCTGCAGGAGCGCGGCTTTCCCATAGCCGAGTTGACAGTGCTGGCTGATCAGTCCTGGGATGGGAAGCAGATCAGTTTCGGCGACGGGCAACTGACCGTGCGTACAGCAACGCCCGAGTCGTTCAGGGGGATAGAGTTTGCTTTCTTTGCCACCGCCGGGCCCGTCAGCGAGTCGCTGGTTCCCGAAGCGGTCAAGCGCGGCGCCGTGGCGATCGACAACAGCAGCAGCTTCCGGCTGGACCCGAAGGTGCCGCTGGTCGTGCCCGAGGTCAACCCTGAGGATGTGGGCTGGCATAAAGGAATCATCGCCAACCCCAACTGCTCGACGATCCTTTTCGTGGTGCCGCTCAAGCCGTTGCACGATGCCGCCCGCATCAGGAGGGCGGTGGTCTCTACCTACCAGGCGGTTTCCGGCGCCGGAGCGGCGGGACTCGATGAACTGCTGGCCCAGACGCGTCAGGTGTTGGATGGCGAGGCTGTTCAGCCTGGAGTATTTGACTACCAGATTGCCTTCAACCTGATCCCGCATATCGATGTCTTCGACGACAACGGCTATACCCGTGAGGAGATGAAGATGGTCCTGGAAACCAGGAAAATACTTCACGAACCGGACCTGAAGATCTCCGCCACCACAGTGCGGGTGCCGGTGTTCCGGAGCCATTCGGAATCTGTAAACATCGAAACCGAGCGCAAGCTGACGCCCGGTGAGGCCCGCAGCATTCTGGCCGGGGCGCCGGGAGTGGTGGTCGAAGACGATCCGGCGGGATTGAAGTACCCGATGCCCCTGTTTACAGCAAACCGTGACGAGGTATTCGTGGGGCGGATCCGGGAAGACCTGTCGTGTGATCGGGGATTGAATTTCTGGCTCAGCGGTGACCAGTTGCGCAAGGGGGCGGCAACCAATGCGGTGCAGATTGCCGAGGTGCTGATCAATGGCTGCCCGGCGCGGTGTGGTTAAGTAAAAAAACAAAAGTGGGGGGTGGCGATGTGAAAAGAGATTTCGGTCGGGTCTTGACTGCGATGATCACTCCTTTTACGGAGAGCGGCGAGGTGGCCTACGACAAGGCCGCAGAACTGGCGCGACACCTGGTAAAGACCGGGTCAGACGGTATCGTGGTATCGGGGACGACCGGCGAGTCGCCGGTGCTAACAGAGCATGAAAAGGAAAGGCTGTTTGCGGTTGTCAAGGAAGCGGTTGCCGGCCAGGCAACGGTGATTGCCGGCACGGGTTCGTACAACACGGCAGAGAGCCTGTCCCTGACCAGAGTAGCGGAGAAGGCCGGTGTTGACGGGATCATGCTGGTCACCCCCTATTACAACAAGCCCAGCCAGGAGGGACTATACCAGCACTTCAAGACTATCGCCGGGTCGACATCTCTCCCGGTGATCATGTACAACGTGCCTGGCCGCACCTCGGTCAACCTGCTGCCGTCGACGGTGAGCAGGCTGTCAGAGATCGAGAACATCGTGGCGGTGAAGGAGGCCAGCGGCATTATGGATCAGGTGGCGGAGATCCGCCTCACTACACCGGCTGAGTTTCTCATTTACAGCGGCGACGACTCCCTGACGCTGCCGATGTTGGCCCTGGGGGCGCATGGCGTGATCAGCGTGGCCTCCCACGTGGCCGGATTGCTGATCAAGGAGATGACTTACTCTTTCTTCTCTGGCCAGGTCGACCGGGCCAGAGAACTGCATCTGAAGCTGTTCCCGCTCTTCAAGGTGCTGTTCATCACCACCAACCCGGTGCCCGTCAAGGCTGCCGTGAACATGATCGGCATCGAGTCGGGGGTTCCCCGCCTGCCTCTGGTGGCGGCCACGCCCCAGGAAGCTGATGCGGTGCGCAAGGTGATGGCGGAGCTTGAACTCTTGTAATGGGGCTTGAACTCTTGTAATGGGGCGAGGCTTAATCTATAATGAGAAAGGCATGATACCGGGGCAACCTACCTTTCGGGCATTGCGAGGTAGGTTTTCTCTTGCAACAAGTGAGGATTGAGGATGAAAGAAGATACGGTGAGCATCATTCCCCTGGGTGGCCTGGGGGAGATCGGCAAGAATATCACGGCCATCAAATACAAGCAGAACATCGTGGTGATCGATGGCGGACTGGCGTTTCCGGATGACGAGATGCTCGGCATCGACCTGGTGATCCCGGATATCACATACCTGCTTGAAAACAGAGAGATCGTCCGGGGGATCGTCCTCACCCATGGGCACGAGGACCACATCGGGGCGCTGCCATACATACTGAAGGAACTCCATGTTCCAGTGTACGGCACGAAGCTCACCCTCGGCCTGCTGGAGGCCAAGCTCAAGGAAGACAACGGCCCGGAGCACGTCAAGACCAGGTGCGTCAAGGCCGGCGATATGGTGAATATCGGGCCGTTCCAGGTTAATTTTATCCGGGTCAGCCACAGTATTGCGGATGCGGCGGCCTTGGGGATCAGGACGCCGGTGGGGACAATCCTGCACACCGGTGATTTCAAGCTGGACCAGACTCCCGTCAACAACCAGGTCATCGATTATCACAAGATTGCCGAACTGGGCAACGAGGGCGTGCTCGTCCTGATGTCGGACAGCACCAACGCCGACAGGCCCGGCTACACATTGTCGGAGCGACTGGTCGGAGAGAAGTTCGACGAAACCTTCCGCATGGCCGGTGAGCGGATCATCATCGCCAGCTTCGCCTCCAACATCTCACGCATCCAGCAGGCGATCACCTGCGCCTATGAGTATGACCGGAAGGTGGCGGTGGTGGGGAGGAGCATGGTCAACGTCGTCAACATCGCCCTTGACCTGGGGTACCTCGACATACCGCCGGGAGTGCTGGTGGATATCGACGAGATCAGGCTCCTGCCCAAGAAAGAGACGGTGATCCTGACCACCGGGAGCCAGGGCGAGCCGATGTCGGCCCTATCGAGGATGGCAGCGTCTGACCATAACCGGGTGGAGATCATACCCGGTGACACCATTATCATTTCGGCCAGTCCGATCCCCGGCAATGAGAAGTTGGTGCACCGGACGATCGACCAGTTGTTCCGCCAGGGCGCCGAGGTGATCTATGAATCCTTCTCAGGTGTTCACGTTTCCGGACACGCCAGCCAGGAGGAGCTAAAGCTGATGCTCAACCTGGTCAAACCAAAGTTTTTCATCCCCGTCCACGGCGAGTACCGCCACCTGATCAGGCATGCTCAACTGGCCGAGAGCGTGGGGATCGACCCTGACAATATATTCGTGGCGGAAAATGGCCACGTGTTGGAGTTCAGCGAAAAGCGGGGGGCCGTCACCGGAAGGGTCACGGCCGGCAGGGTGCTGGTTGACGGGTTGGGAGTGGGCGATGTGGGGAACATCGTGCTGCGCGACCGGAAGCACCTGTCCCAGGACGGGATCTTTATCATCGTGATTACCGTGAGCAAGGAGACCGGGACCGTTATCGCCGGCCCGGACATCGTCTCCCGGGGTTTTGTCTATATGAAGGAATCTGAGGAGTTGCTGGATGAGACCAAGGAGAGGCTGCGCTCAATACTGAAGCAATGCGAAGGCGAGCAGATCACCGAATGGTCCGGGATCAAGTCCAACGTCAGGGAAGTGGTCGGCAAGTTCCTGTACGAGCGCACCAGGAGAAGGCCGATGATCCTGCCCATTATTATGGAAGTGTGAACCTGCTTACCAGTTGAAAACTTTACAGACGGCGGCAAGGTGGAGTTTCTCCCCACCTTGCCTTTTTCATCTATAATCCTTGGCGGTTTACAAGAGATCCAGCGCAGAGCCCGCTGCTTCCGCCAGGTCACCTTTCAGGTTCAGATCCGGGCTGAAGGAGATCATTCGGCCAGGCTGGTACTCCTGCCTTAAGAAGACGTAGGGGTCGGTGCTCTTGATCTGCACGATCCGGCCGGTATTCATTCCCGTCGGCTGAACAATCAGAGTCACACCCTGGTGTTCGACTTCCTGAAGAGCCATGGTCTCCTTGGGATCCGACGCCCAGATCAGTTCCGGTGGCATGGGTGTATAGAGAACCAGATTGGGATACCTCCTAGCAATTACTGTGGTTGGGCTCTAGTGCAGCTTTTTCTTATCCCTTTTCTTGCCGTCGCGGATCATTTCCTGAAGCTTGCTGACCGACTCTCCCAGGCCGCCAACGGCGTCGATCAGGCCTGTCTCCACAGCCTCGCCGCCCAGAAGCACCGAACCAATGTCCCGGGCGAGATCACCGGTGCAAAACATCAGTTCCCGGAACTTCTTGTCCGTGATCTTGCTGTGCTTGGACACGAACCTGATCACCCGGTCCTGCATCTTGTCGAGGTACTCCCAGGTCTGGGGGACGCCTATCACCAGTCCTGACAGCCTGATCGGGTGGATGGTCATGGTGGCCGTCTCGGCGATGAAAGAATATTGCGAACTGACGGCTACCGGCACCCCGATGGAATGACCGCCGCCTAATACCAGCGACACCGTGGGCTTGGACATGCTGACGATCATCTCGGCGATGGCCAGACCGGCTTCCACGTCGCCACCGACAGTGTTGAGGATGACCAGCAGGCCTTCGATATCCGGATTCTGCTCTACGGCTACCAATTGCGGGATGATATGTTCATACTTGGTAGTTTTATTATTAGGCGGTAGTACTAAATGTCCTTCTATCTGCCCGACGATGGCAATGCAGTGGATGTTGGATTGCACGCTCGGTATCTCGTTGGGTTGGCCGTATTCTTTGACAGTGTCTACTTTTCTGACCCCCTGCTTAGTCTTTCTGGTTGCCGGCGCTTCAGGGTCTGTGGTGGTTGGCGGCTGTTCAGCGCCCATGTTGGAATTCATCTGGTAATTTCCCTTCTAACTGAGAACTTGTTGTTATATACTGAGACTAGTATGTTCGCTGCAACCTAAATAATGCACCTGGCTACCGCAGATGCGCAACAATGCAGAATACCCGATTTCTTGCGGGTCAGGACAAATGCAGCAAAAGTGAAAGGAATCTACCTTGATGCCTGAGGTTGATGTACTCCGCATTCCGTTCGGGCCGGAAGCAAGGATTCTTTTATTTTCGTGGCGCGGATAAAGTGCTATAATTTGGTAGTGATCATGACCACCAGGGGTGAGACTATGCCGGCCAAGGCGTCCAGGGTTAGAAGGCTCAAGAAACCCACCGGTGACAAACTGACCTACGAGATTGCCGGCATTGTCCTGTTGGCACTGGCTGTGCTGATGCTGGTAAGCTTCTATGCCCAGACCGGAGCCGTTGGCAGCCTGATCAAATACATCTTGAGTCATCTGGCCGGTGACCAGGGAAAGTTCGGAGTGATCATCGCCACCGCCTATTTCGGGGGCGGTCTGTGCATCTACCGCCGCCCGCTGGGCAAGATACCACGAACCGCCGGTGTCCTGGTCAGCCTGGCCGTGATGCTGACTGCCTGCCATTTCTACCTGGTGTCCCCCGGGTTGTCCAGGAACTACATGCTCTCCCTGTTATGGAGGACCGGTTTGGCGGGGCAAGGAGGCGGCATTCTGGGCGCCCTCATGAGCATGGCCTGTGTTTATTGTTTTGCCAGGATCGGCACCCTGATCGTGCTGTGCGGCCTGGCAGGGATCGCCATCATATTGCTGACGGGCATTCCGCTGAGCGTTCTGCTGTCAGGCGCCGGAACCGGCATGGTCTCTGGATGGCGCGGCCTCAGTCACAGAGTGGTCAACTTTCTGTACGTGGAAGATGATGCCGAAACCGCCGTCCAGGATCTCCGGAATGGGAAACCGGCGGGCCGGAGCGAGGCCCTCGGCCAGAACCTGCCCGTCATTATCGACTATGGATCCGCCAATACCTCGCCTGCAGGCCCGCCTACCGGAGAGAGCGGGGGTGCAATGCCGGCAGAGGCTGCCGGCCAGAACCTGCCCGGATTGAAACTGCCGGTGGCCAGAAATCTGACCGCCAGCGAAGATGATAAAATGCTGCCCGGGAACTATGAAAATTACAAACTTCCCTCGCTGGGGCTGTTGTCCCGCGCCCTGAAGGTGAAGAGCAACCGCCTCAACAAGGAGATCCTGGAAAACGTGCGTATCCTGGAGGAGACGCTGGATAACTTCGGGGTGAAGGTCTGCGTCAGCCAAGTGCAGCGAGGGCCTTCGATAACCCGCTACGAGATCCAGCCGGCGCCGGGGATCAAGGTCAGCAAGATCGTCCGGCTGGCAGATGATATTGCCCTGAGCCTGGCCGCCTCCGACGTGCGCATCGAAGCGCCGATTCCAGGCAAGGCCGCCCTGGGGATCGAGGTCCCCAACAAGGAAATCGCCACGGTTTACCTGAGGGAGATCCTGGAGTGCCCGGAATTCATGGATGCGGCATCAAAGTTGACCATCTCCCTGGGCAAGGATATCGCCGGCAACCCGGTGGTCGCCGATCTGATGAAGATGCCCCACCTGTTGATCGCCGGAGCGACCGGATCCGGGAAGAGCGTCTGCCTGAACTCCATCATTACCAGTATCCTCTACAAAGCCACCCCCTATGAGGTCAAGTTCGTGATGATCGACCCCAAGATGGTGGAACTGATCGGCTACAACGGCATTCCGCACCTGCTCTCGCCGGTGGTGACCGATCCCCGGAAGGCGGCCTCCGCCCTCAAATGGGTGGTCAGCGAGATGGAGACCCGCTACGAGCTGTTTTCATCAATGGGCGTCCGCGACCTCGTTCGTTATAACTCCCAGAACGACAATCACCGGCAGTACGAGCCGCTGCCCTACATCGTGGTGGTGATTGACGAACTGGCAGACCTGATGATGATCGCCCCGATCGAGGTCGAGGATGCCATCTGCCGGCTGTCACAGATGGCCAGGGCGGCCGGCATCCACCTGGTGGTGGCCACGCAGCGGCCCTCGGTGGATGTGATCACCGGTCTGATCAAGGCGAATATTCCGGCCCGGATCGCCTTTGCGGTCTCATCACAGATCGACTCCCGCACCATCCTGGACATGAGCGGGGCCGAAAAGCTGCTCGGCAAGGGGGACATGCTGTTTGAGCCGGTGGGCGCCAGTAAGCCGATCCGCATCCAGGGGGCGCTGGTGACCGACACCGAGGTAGAGGATATCGTGGGCTATATACTCAAGCAGGGCAAGCCGCTCTACGTGGCCAGCTTCCTGGAGCCGTCCGAGACGGCGCCCAAGGTCGAAGATTTCGAGGATCCGCTGTTTCAGGATGCCGCCAGGCTGGTGCTGGACCAGGGCCATGCCTCCGTATCGATGCTGCAGAGACGCTTCCGGATCGGTTATGCCAGGGCGGGAAGACTGATGGACAATCTCGAGCAGAAGGGAATCGTCGGTCCCTATGACGGGGCCAAACCCAGGGATGTGCTGATGTCCGGCGACCAGTTCAAGAGATTCTACGGAAAGAGCGTCTGAGTATGTTTTTGAAGGCCGGGGCTCGCAGGACCGGTATCCGGCGTTTGCCCGCCAGAGGATCTGGTTGCACTTCGTGTCTTGGCAGCTTCTAATTGGATGAGCATCTATTCAACATAGATAAACATATGTTAACATATAGTTGCCATGAACGAACGTTTAACGACACGGGAAAAAGAAATACTCGAAATTTTGAAGAAAGACCCGATGCTCGCTCAGGATGAACTTGCTGAGCGGTTGCGAATATCGCGCTCAGCGGCGGCGGTGCACATCTCCAATCTGATGCGCAAGGGCTATATCGCAGGCCGGGGTTACATCTTCGATGACCGCAGCGGGATCACGGTGGTCGGCAAGTCATGGCTGGAGGTTGCCGTGAGTTCCGGCCCGCCATTGTCATCAGGCGGCGTGGATGGCATCAGGTCAGGATCCATCAGGCTTGACGGCGCCGGAAAGGGCTACCTATTAGCCCTGGAGTTGGCGCGGCGCAACCTGGACCCGACCCTGTTCACTTTTATCGGCCGGGATGAGGTCGGCGCCCGGATGCTTGACCGGCTGCAGGAAGAGGGCGTAAACGTACAGAATATCATCCGCGACCATGGTCTCGCTACCGGAAAGCGCCTGGTCCTGTCCGGCCCGGACGGCGATTCCCTCCTGGTCAAGGATGATGAAGGAGAATTGGCGCTCGGCCCGGAGGCGGTCTCCGCCAGAGAAGACCTGATCAAGAGTGCCAGGATGATGCTGATAGATGGCGATCTACCCATGAAGACAGTGTCCTACCTGGCCTCGGTGGCCGTCAACAACAATCTCATGCTCTCTGTGCTCGGATGGCCGTTGAACCTGCTCAGGGCGCAGGGACTGCTGGCATACCCGCAGTTTTTCCTGGTCTGCTCCGCCGGAGACCTGGCAAAACAGTCTCTGTCAGCCATGACTGCTGAGCCCGAGGAGTTGTTCCCTGCCTGCAGGCAGATTGCCGGTGAGGGATGCCAGGCGCTGGTAGTGGTCTTTGACGAGCAGGGGCTGATCATGGCCACCGCTGACGAGACGATATTTCTACCGGCGGCGCCCCTCCAGGCGCCGGGCACTGTCCTCGGCGTCACCGCCGGCCTTGCCGAGGGGCTTTCCTCTGGCTATCGTGTGCGCCTGGCGGTGCGAAGGGCGATGGGGAGCGTTGCCAGCGGGTAGCCATCAAGAGATAAGGTGCGGCTGGCCGCCACACCGCGAACTGCGAAATGGGGGGTGATCGCCGTGGGAGTAGGCGAGATGCTGCGCCAGACGCGCGAGAAGAAGGGGCTGTCCCTGGTTGACGTGGAAAACGCCACCAAGATCAGGGTTAGGTACATCCAGGCCCTGGAAACGGAACATTACGAACTCATTCCCGGTGAGGTCTACCGGGTGGGCTTTTTGAAGAACTACGCCAGGCTGCTGGAACTGGATACGGAAGCCGTTATTGCCGGATATAGATCTGCCACTAAAAGCCCCTCTCTTGTGCCGCCCCCAAATGAGGGCCGGGAGCTGCCGCGCCGGCGCACGGAGGCCGTGCTTGGCCGGCCCCTGGGTACCCGCAGCAAGTTGGACGCCCGCCGCCGGCGCCCGTTGAGACAGTCAGGCAGCGTTGACAAACGTCCAGGCATTAATTGGATGGGCATGATTACCCAAGCCGGGTCGGCCTTCGAAAACCGGAGGCTGCTGCTGGGGACGGCAGGGGTGATCATTCTAATTCTCCTTATAGTGGCGGGAGCCGGATTGATCCGGCACAACCATCTTGCTGCCAAACAGCCAGCACCCCATGCTGCTAATCCTCCGGCAGTGCCGTCGGTGGTCTACACCCCGCAAATACCGCCGGAACTGGAGATCAGGCTGGTGGGGACGGGGCACTGCTGGGTAGAGGTGAAGGTTGACGGGAACGCGGCCTACGAGGGCGCTTTCAACCCTGGCGATACGAAAGTATTTGATGCCCACTCATCGATCTGGCTGGACCTTGGATACCCTGAGAGCGTCGATGTATACTACAACGGGAACAAGCTGCCGCCCTTGGGCACGACGATCCCTGTCACGAGAACATTCACCAGGAACATGGGAGTATAAGCGAATTGTCGACTATTGGCGTGGTCAGCCTGGGCTGCCCGAAAAACCTCACCGAAAGCGAGACCCTGCTCGGCCTCCTGGCCGGAGCCGGTTATGTGGTAACGTCCTCGCTGCAGGATGCGGAGATCATCCTGATCAATACCTGCAGCTTTATCAGGGCGGCGGTGCAGGAATCGCTGGATGCCATCCTTAACTATGCCAGCTACAAGAAAAGCGGCGCCTGCCGGTGCCTGGTCGTCATCGGCTGTCTGCCTCAGCGTTACGGGAGCGAACTGGACAGGCTGATCCCGGAAGTGGACCTCTGGCTGGGGGTCAACGCCAGGCCGTACCTGCTTGATGCCTTGGTCCGGCTGGAGGCCGGATCGAACTTGCCTGGACACTCCTGCGGCGCCTCCTACCAGAAAAGCGGCGGTGTCCAGGCGCCCGGCCATCCGGATCAGAACGGCGCTGGCAGCAACTCGCCCCCGCGCCTGTTGACGACACCTCCAGCCACCGCCTATCTTAAAATTGCCGAAGGGTGCTCCCACGGCTGCTCCTACTGCCTGATACCCAGACTCCAGGGAGGCCTGGCCAGCAGGCCGCTGGAGGAAATCTACCAGGAGGCCTCCGAACTGGTGGCTAACGGAGTCAGGGAGATCACCCTGGTTGCCCAGGATACAGGCGCCTATGGCAGGGACCTGTACGGCAAGCCCTCGCTGGATCTGGTGATCAGGCGCCTGGCATCCCTGACCGGCCTCCGCTGGCTGCGAATCATGTACCTCAATCCCCACTCACTGACACCAGGTCTGATCGCGGCCATCCAGGAGGAGGAGAAGGTCTGCCGCTATCTCGACCTGCCCTTTCAGCATGCCTGCGGCAGGGTGCTGCGCCTGATGAACAGGCCGGGGAACCTGGCGAACAACCTGCGGATCGTGGCGGACCTGCGGCGCCTGCTGCCCGGACTTGTTCTGCGCACCACCCTGATGACCGGTTTTCCAGGTGAGGACAGGGGAGCTCTCAGGGAATTGCAGGTCTTTGTGGAGCAGGCCGGTTTCGAGCGGGTCGGGGTCTTTGCCTATTCTCACGAAGAGGGCGCCGCCAGTTTCCGGCGCCGGGAGACCGTCCCCTTTATCGAAAAGCTGCGCCGCCGCCGGCAGTTGTATGCCCAGCAAAGGCGGATCTCCGGGAAAATCAATGCCGCCGTCATCGGTCAGGACCTGACGGTGCTGATTGAAAGACGGCTGGGCGACGGTGTTTACCTCGGCCGCAGTTACCGGGAGGCTCCAGACGTCGATCCCAAGATCATCGTCAGGGGAGACAGCCTCAGCCCGGGTGTTTTTGCAAAGGTGCAGATCACCCATGCCTATGCCTTCGATCTCGCCGGTGTAGTCCGGTCAAATTGACCTGACCCGCATTCCCGCCCAGGGCGATCTTGCCGCCCGGCCCTCCAGCCCGAAAGCCTCGCTAGAGCATCATGCCTGCCGGATGACGGGGAAAGGCTTTTCCAATGCTTTCATAGCAGATCGAGGCGGGCGGATATGCTATAATCAAGTTTGCAGTATCGCCTGGCCTATCAATAACAGCACAACTACCGTTGGTTTTTGACCGGTATTTTTGTTTTTTCCTACCACCAACTACTAACCACCAAGGGGGATGGGCATGCCTTTGCAACAGTGGCGCATACCAACTATTGTAGCGGCCATGCTGATCACGCTAGCCTTATTATTGGGGGGTCAGTTCCTCTACGAGAAACACTTCGTCCAGAACGGCCTTGATCAGCAGGTAGCCAAGGTGACGGCCGTCGATGACCTCAGGGTCGCCAAGGACGAGAAGCCCCCGGCGGTGTACGTGCGCATCTCCAATGCGCAGGACCTGCAAACCGATTACCAGGGCCTGACGGATGTCATCCGGAAGCAGTTGGGGCCGCAATACAAACTGGTCCTGCTGGACGAGCGCACTCCCAAACTGCAGTCCCTGTACGAACAGGCGTCCTTTGCCATCCAGGAGGCGATCGCCACCGGCGATTTTCAGGCGATGCAGAAATCGGTGTCGCGGCTCGCTGCAGACAATAAGGTCCAATCCAATATCTCCGTCGACTCCTATAACGTTTACCTGGAACTGAGGGACGAACAGGGTTCGGGCTATCTCTACGAGGTTATTCCCCGCACCGGCCAGGCGGCCATCGGTGGTCAGGCGAACAGTACAGGTGGTGAGAGCATATGATCAAGGAAGTCTGCTTGGGAACATCGCTGGCGGTGCTGATCTTTCTTACCATCGCAGGTTATAACGTGCTCCCGCTGGTGCTCTTGGGAGGGCTGGGGGTCTTCCTGTTTCTGATGATGGACCGCAAGGGCCTGAGTTCCTCCCCGGGAGGCGGCAGCAGCTATGTGCAGCCCGCCAACTTCACCTTTGATGACATCGGGGGACAGGCGCCTGCGAAACAGGAGTTGCAGGAGGCCCTAGATTTTGTGCTGAACGCATCAAGGATCGTGAAGATGGGGATTCGCCCGCTCAAGGGGATTCTGCTGACGGGGCCGCCCGGAACAGGGAAGACGCTGATGGCAAAGGCAGCCGCAGCATACACGAACTCTGTCTTTTTAGCCACCTCCGGCAGCGACTTCATAGAGGTCTATGCCGGCGTCGGCGCCCAGCGCGTCAGGCAGTTGTTCAAGTCGGCGCGGGAGCGCGCCGTCAGGGAGAAGAAGGGCGGAGCGATCATCTTCATCGACGAGATCGAGGTCCTCGGGAGCAAGCGGGGCACCCATACCGGCCACATGGAGTATGAACAGACGCTGAACCAGTTACTGGTGGAGATGGACGGCCTGCGCGGCGACGAGAGGACGCGGGTGCTGATCATCGGGGCTACCAACCGCGATGACATGCTCGACCCGGCCCTGCTCCGACCCGGACGGTTTGACCGGGTCGTCAGCGTCGACCTTCCGGATAAGGCTGCCCGCTGCAGCATCCTGAGGCTCCACTGCCGGAACAAGCCCCTGGCGGAAGACGTCGACCTCGACCAGGTCGCCCAGGAAAGTTTCGGCTTCTCCGGCGCCCACCTGGAGAGCGTCGCCAACGAGGCGGCAATCCTGGCGCTGCGTGAGGAGCAGCCGGTTATCTCCAACCGTAATTTCAAGGAAGCCGTCGACAAAGTGATGATGGGCGAGAAGCTGGACCGCAAACCAAACCAGGACGAGCTGTACCGTATCGCCGTGCACGAGAGCGGCCATGCCGTGATCAGCGAACTGCTGAGGCCGGGATCGGTGTCCCACCTGACGGTCACCAACCGCGGGCGCGCTTTGGGATACATGCGCCAGATCCCGGAAGACGACATGTACCTGTACACCAGGGACTATCTGGAAAAACAGATTCGGGTGTGCCTGGCAGGGGCAGTGGCGGAGAGCCTCATCCTGGGCAACCGGAGCACGGGTGCGAGCAGCGACTTCAACCAGGCCGTGCAGATAGCCCGGCAGATCGTCAATGCCGGCCTGTCGCCGCTGGGGATCATCTGCGAGGAGATCCTGTCCAAGGACTTGCTTCACCAGGCCATCCAGGAGATCGTCCAACAGCAGGAGAAAGAGGTGGCCGGCATGCTGGACGGCTGCCTGGATGCCTTGAAGGAGATCTCGGGCCTGTTGATCGTGCAGGAATATATTTCTGGGACCACTTTACAGGAGCATCTAAAGCGGGCTAAACTTAGTCAGCAGGTGAATTAACCCGCGCCCTTTCCAAACTGGACATGCTTTGGTATCCTGTGAGCGCGGTTGTATATGGTGACCACATTCGGGACAGTCTGGTACTGCGGGGTCGCATCAAGACTTTGCTTGGTCTTTTTCCGGCATCCAACCTGCACCCGGCTTCTTTTTAAGGACAGGGACATGTATAAGGCAGAAATTATCGCCATCGGCAATGAGTTGCTCAGTGGTGATGTCGAGAACACCACCACTCCCTTCATCATTGAGCAGGTCCGGTCGTTGGGCTACGAGCTGATCAGGGCCACCACCGTCGGTGACGAGATCGACCGCATTGCCGGGGCAGTTCAAAACGCCCTCAGCGCGGCGGAGATCGTTGTCCTGACTGGCGGCCTTGGGCCCACGCCCGATGACGTCACCAGGGAGGCCCTGGCCAAGGCGCTCGACCTGCCGCTGGAATTCAGGCCGGAGCTATGGCGGGATATCCAGCGGTTGTTCGAGCAGCGTGGAAAGTCGACCCCTCCCGCCAACATCAATCAGGCATACTTGCCATGCCAGGCACAGGCGGTTCCCAACCCGGTGGGAACTGCCTGTGGCATTATTGCCCTGCACCTGGAGTCGTCGATCATTCTCCTGCCTGGCCCGCCCCACGAACTGCGGCGGATGTGGCAGGACTCTGTGCGGCCATACCTGGAGCGGCGCTATCCGGCCAATTCCCTGGATGGGCAGCAGAGCCGCCTCTTCAAGGTATACGGTATCGGGGAATCGGAGGTCATGGAGAGGTTGCGCCATCTCCTGGATGCACTGCGGGAGACGGATGTCCGGTTTGGATTCTACCCCAGGGCCGGCGAGGTGCACATCCTCGTCAAGGCTGCCGGGGCCGGACATGAGACTCAGGCGCTGCTGGATCACCTGTCAGTAAGCCTGCAGAATTTGCTGGGAACAGATCTCTACGGGACGGGTGAGGACACTCTGTCTGCCAGGACCGGCGCCCTGCTGAAGGAACTGGGCTTAACGGTGGCGGCGGCGGAGTCATGCACCGGCGGCCTGGTCGCCCACTATTTGACCGGCGTTCCGGGCAGCTCCGACTATTTCCGCGGCGGCATCGTTGCCTATCACAATGATCTCAAGGAGAGGCTGCTGGGCGTCAGCAGAGAGATCATCGACGATTTTGGCGTGGTCAGCGAGCAGACTGCCATGGTCATGGCGGCAGGCGCCCGCACCGCCCTGGAGGCTGATTTCGGGATCGCCACCACCGGCATTGCCGGACCAGACGGCGGCACTCCCGAACTTCCAGTGGGCACGGTTATTGTCGGTCTGGCCACCCCAAATGGGCAGTCCACCTCCAGGATCTTTATGCCCCGGATGGGCCGTGCCCTTGTCAAGATCATGGCTTCCAAAAAAGCGATCGACATGCTGCGCAGATACCTGATCGAAGATCGAAAATCGAACCTCTAACATCGAGAACGGGGGGATATGCATCGCAGAGCGTGCAATCCGTTCCTTCATAGCCATTCAATTGCCCGGGGAACTGCGGTCGGCGCTCCAGAAAAATGTCCGGCCCCTGCAAGGACTGTCGCTGAATGTCAAGTGGGTTCCGGAGAGCAACTATCACCTCACCCTAAAGTTCCTGGGGGAGATCGCCCCGGGTGATATCGGGGGCCTCGACGCCCAGTTGCAGGCTCTGGCTGCCAGGGACTGTTTCACACTGTCTCTCGGGGGCTGGGGCATGTTTCCCAACCAGAAGCGCCCCAGCGTGCTCTGGGTTGGCGTGGGAGGGGACATCCCGGCCCTGCGGCAGTTGTGGCAGGATCTTGAGGATCGCCTGGCTGCAGGCGGCTATCCCCGCGACTCCCGGTGGAGCCCGCACATCACCCTGGGCCGGTTTCGCTCACCGGATCGGGTGGACAGACTGATCGCCTGGCTGCAGCAAACACCATCCGGCGACCAGATCGGCAGCTTCACGGCGGCCGGCCTCTCCCTGATGGAGAGCCGCCTAAGCCCGGCAGGCCCCAGCTATCACCCGATGTCCACCCACGAATTTCAGGCCAAAGTTACAGGTTGACAAACCATATCCGGGTAAACTATCCTAAATTTAGTGTTCAAGTTAAGGGGGAGACAAATTGAGCGACGAGAAAAACAAGGCCCTGGAGTTAGCCATGACGCAGATTGAGCGTTCGTTCGGCAAGGGTTCGATCATGCGCCTGGGAGAAAGGCCGGCCGTTGTGGGGGCTGATACTATTCCAACCGGCAGCCTGGCCCTGGACATGGCGCTGGGGATCGGCGGCGTGCCCCGCGGCCGGGTGCTCGAGATCTATGGGCCGGAATCTTCCGGAAAGACCACAGTCGCCCTCCATATCATAGCCGAGGCTCAGAAGACAGGGGGCATGGCGGCTTTCATCGATGCGGAGCACGCCCTGGACCCGCTCTATGCCAAAAACCTGGGTGTAGATATCGACAACCTGCTGGTTTCCCAGCCGGATACCGGGGAGCAGGCTTTGGAGATCGTGGAGACCCTGGTCAGAAGTGGCGCCCTGGATGTGGTGGTGGTGGATTCAGTGGCCGCCCTGGTGCCCCGGGCCGAATTGGAAGGGGAGATGGGGGACGCCCACGTCGGCCTTCAGGCACGCCTGATGTCTCAGGCGCTGCGCAAGCTCACCGGTGTGATCAGCAAATCCCGCACCACGGCAATCTTTATCAACCAGATCCGGGAGAAGGTCGGCGTCATGTTCGGTAATCCCGAAATTACGACCGGCGGACGCGCCCTGAAGTTTTATGCCTCGGTGCGGTTGGAGATCAAAAAGATCGATGTGATCAAGCAGGGCACCGATATAGTCGGCAACCATTGCCGTGCCAAGGTGGTAAAGAACAAGGTGGCGCCTCCCTTCAAGCAGGCGGAATTCGACATCATGTACGGGCAGGGGATCTCTCGCGAGGGCGGGCTGATCGACATCGGACTAAGCATGAACCTGATCAACAAGTCGGGGGCCTGGCTGTCATACGGCGAGGAAAGACTCGGACAGGGACGGGAGAACGCCAAGGAGTTCCTGAAGGAGCATCCGGAAATCGGCCAGGAGATCGAAGCCAGGATCAGGGCGATGATCCAGGCAAACCAGCTTCCTGTAGCGAAGACCATGGCTGATGCCGATAATATCAAGGAAGATTGAGGCGCAGACAGCCGCCGGGGCGGGTGCCCTGCAGGCACGACCCGCCGCCAGGATTGTATTCGAGGGTAGGGCGTTCCATGTCAGCGGAATGCTGACGCGGCAAAAACGTCAAAAATCTTGACATACAGTATAAATGATCATAAAATCTATTTGTGGAAACGCTGAATAGAACTTCTGCCACTTGTTTGCCATAGATTAACTTTTCTATATAAATAAAAGTTAATTTTCTTGGATACATGTGAATATTGTGATGTGGAGAAGTTTCTATGGACTAAAACCGAGTTTCTACTCGGTTTTATTTTTGTAATTAACTTTGAAGGGAGGCGACCGGTATCAGTGATATTTTAATTTTGGTAGCAGTGGCTGTGATTGCCCTCCTATTGGGGGTCATGTCCGGATATTTTTTGAGGAGATACCTGGCTGAAGCCAAGATTGCCTCTGCAGAAGAGGCTGCCAAGAAGCTCATCGATGAAGCCCAGAAAGAGGTGGCCGGCAAGAAGAGGGAGGCTATTCTGGAGGCCAAGGAAGAGGTGCACCAGTTGCGATCCGAGGCGGAACGCGAAACCCGAGATCGGCGCAACGAGGTGCAGCGCCTTGAGCGGCGCGTCCAGCAGAAAGAAGAGTCGGTTGACCGTAAGCTGGAAAATCTTGACAAGAAAGATGAATCTCTGAACAAGAAGGACCAGGAACTGGCACAGATCAGGAACAATCTGGACGAATTGAAACAAAAACATATTTTAGAATTGGAGCGGATCTCCGGCCTGACGACCGAGGCAGCCAGGGAGTTGCTGTTGAACAACGTCAGGGACGAGGTCAGGCACGAGGCGGCGCTGATCATCAAGGAAGCGGAAAACCAGGCCAAGGAGGATGCCGAAAAGAGGGCGCGGGAGATTGTCACTGTGGCTATCCAGAGGGGTTCTGCCGATATTGTTGCCGAGACTACCGTTTCCGTGGTACCCCTTCCCAATGACGAGATGAAGGGGCGGATCATCGGAAGAGAGGGCCGGAACATCCGGACGATCGAGACCCTGACCGGCATAGATCTGATCATCGATGATACCCCGGAGGCGGTAATCCTGTCCGGGTTTGACCCGATCCGCCGGGAGACGGCCCGGATTGCCCTGGAGAAGTTGATTGCCGACGGGCGCATTCATCCGGCGCGCATCGAGGAAATGGTGGAGAAAGCCCAGAAGGAAATTGAACAGAAGATCAGGGAGGAAGGGGAGCAGGCAGCCTTTGAGGTAGGGGTGCCGAACATTCATCCCGAACTGATCAAGCTGATGGGACGGTTGAAGTTCAGAACCAGTTACGGCCAGAACGTTTTGAAGCATTCCCTGGAAGTGGCCTTCCTGGCCGGCTCCATGGCCGCCGAACTGGGCGCCGATGTCCAGTTGGCGAAAAGGGCCGGCCTGCTGCACGATATCGGAAAATCTGCGGATCACGAGGTGGAGGGGACACACGTTGCCATCGGTGTAGACCTGGCCCGCAAATACCGGGAAAATCCCGAGGTGATCCATTGCATCGCTTCCCACCACGGCGATACGACGCCGGAAACGATCGAGTCGGTGCTGGTCCAGGCGGCTGACGCCATCTCGGCGGCAAGGCCGGGCGCCAGGCGGGAGACGCTGGAAACATACCTGAAACGGCTGCAAAAGCTGGAAACAATTGCAGAATCCTTTGAAGGCGTAGAGAAATCTTTTGCCATTCAGGCAGGCAGAGAGATCAGGATCCTGGTCAAACCGGAACTGGTCGATGACCTTCAGGCAGCGGGACTGACCCGCGAGATCGTCAAAAAGATTGAAGGCGATCTGGAATACCCCGGGCAGATCAAGGTGATCGTGATCAGGGAAACCCGCACGATAGACTATGCCAAATAAGCCAAAGAGCTGTGGGTTCCCGCCGGGTGCACGCCCGAACGGGCGCCTGTCAGCCGGTTGCCCGCCGAAGGGTGGGCGCGTCGCCAATATAGCCCTCCCGTTTGGGCGGGCTTTTTTATGCCTGATACCATCGTGCTAGTAAAAGGAAATTTAAATAGAGCAGGATTTATGGCGCCACTGACGAATAGTTCCATCAGACGATAGACAATAAAGCTCTACGGGAAGGAAATGAAAGATGGCGCCAGTAAAGAAGAAGGACAGCAGCGTATCCCATACCGCCAATCTGCTCACCTCCATGTTGCTCTGCTATCCGGAGATTGCCACTATCAATCTGGATCCCAAGAACAGCCTGGTCAAGTTCATATTTTACCTGTCCACCTCACTGACAGACGATTGCCTTAATGTGTTCAAGGAGCGCCTGCAGCGGTCGCTTGATGCATATTATTTTTTAGTGGATAAGGATGTTGAAGTCAGTTCATTCGCTTTTCGAACCCAGGATTGCTTCACCATTCTAGAATTCCAACGTGATGTGCTCACCTTGACCCAGAAGGAGATAGCCCTGATCATCGCCCTGCTCCAGGAACAGTTCGGTGATCAGCTGATCACCGATGAAGAAGAAGATCTGCTGGTGGACGATCTCTCCCTGCATGAGGAATTGATCGGGCGCATGCTGGAACATACTATAGAAACAAGCGCTGACAGCAGGCTGATCGCTCTGCGCGACGAAGGAAGAGTCCTCGTCTTCAACAAGTGATCGCCAGAGCGGGGAGGGACCTGCTTGAAAATACTGTTTCTGGGGGATATTGTCGGACGTCCCGGCCGCCGTGCCGTTCATGAACTGCTCCCCTCCCT
>Ga0224558_1001879_pt1 | contig 20669 bp, 16 predicted proteins | sample 714S32024metaG_FD_180682 | JGI IMG/M metagenome (GOLD analysis project Ga0224558, IMG submission 180682) | Peat soil microbial communities from Stordalen Mire, Sweden - 717 S3 20-24 | ecosystem: Environmental > Terrestrial > Soil > Wetlands > Peat | place: Sweden: Norrbotten County, Stordalen...
GCGCCGTGAATATTCCTGAGCCCACGACGCAGCAGCTTGCGTGGCACGAAGCGGGCATCGGTCTGTTCTTCCACTGGGCGCCCAACGTCTATCAGGGCGGCGAAGGCGATAATCGTTCCACCCCGCGGGATAAGATCAATCCCGACCGCTTCAACGCCGACCAATGGGTGCAGGCAGTCAAGGCCGCTAATGCCGGCTACATGATCTTCGTCGCCAAGCACGTGGGCGGCTATTGCGCCTGGCAGACAAAAACTACCGACTATTCTCTCAAGACTTCGCCGTGGAAACAGGGCAAGGGTGACATGCTCGCCGAACTGGCCAAGGCTTGCCAGGCCGGCGGCATTCGCCTGGGCGTCTATCTTTGTCCGCGTGACGACACGCAAGGCGCTGGAGACGGCGGGCATACGCCGTCCCCGGAAAAGCAGGCCGCCTACAACGAAACCTATCGCCAGGAGCTCACGGAAATCCTGACCGGCTACGGCCCGATGTTCGAGATGTGGTTCGACGGCGGGAATATTGTGCCGATTAACGACCTCATCGACCAGCATTCCCCGGGAATTATCTCATTCCAAGGACGGCGCACCGGGGCCTCACGTTGGGTGGGCACTGAGCATGGCTTTGCGCCCTATCCCTGCTGGAACACGATTGATTGGAAGCCAGGCGAGACGCCCAAGGAAGGCGCCGGCAGTCCCACCGGCAACACCTGGTGTCCGGCTGAATGCGACGTGTCGATCTTACGACCCAACTGGTTCTGGAGCGAAGGCAGCGACAAACGCATACTCAGCCTGAATGACCTCATCGAGATTTATTACATGTCGGTCGGGCACGGCGTGAACCTCCTGCTCAACGCCACTCCGGACTCGCAGGGGGAAGTCCCTGCCGCGCAGATGAAACGGCTCCAGGAATTCGGCGACGAAATTCGCGCCCGCTTCGCGAAGCCGCTCTTTACCACCCGCGGCGAGGGAAACAAAGTAATCCTTGATTTCGGCAGCGAGCAAACCATCGACCACATCGTCTTGCGGGAAGAGATCAGCGATGGGGAACGCATCCGGAAATTTCTGATCGAAGGCCGGCGTGCCGACGACACCTGGCTGGCCCTCGCGCGCGGCACCCAAGTCGGCAGCCGACAGATAATTCCCCTTCCCGCGACTGCTGTGACAGGGCTTCGCTTCACCGTACAAGAGAGTGTCGCGCCGGTCACTATCCGTGAGCTGTCGGCTTTCCGGGTCAACCGTCCGGTGCCGAAACTGGCCTACCGCGAAAGCTCAACCCCATGAAGACATATCGCGACCGACATCGCAGACGCGACTTTCTGAAGCAGACCTTGGAGGACGGTTCAGCCAAGCGGGTGTCAACCAATGGGGGCGCCGACTACCGGTACCCGCACGGCGAAGCAGCTCGCTGCTGAAGAATCTGGAGGACCTATGCAAACGAGAAGAACCCTGGGCCGGCGCGAATTCCTAAAGCAGTCGATGCAGGCCGCCACAGCCGTAGTGGTCTCCGCCGGCATGGCTTCTGCCGCCAATCCCGTCGAAAGAAGCCGAGACTCGGCGGGGGCTATGCCGACAACCACACTGGGTAAGACGGGCCTGAAGTTGCCCATCCTCGGCTATGGCGGCGCTGCCCTGCCCAAAACCTGGCTCAATCCGCTTTCGCTCGAAGACCGCATCCAATTGGTTCGGTATGCTTACGATCGGGGGATCCGGTACTTCGACACCGCGGGCGCCAGCTACATGGAAAGCCAGTCCATCCTGGGCGAGGCACTGAAGGATCGTCGCCGCCAGGTCTGCCTGGTTACCAAAGTTGACACTACTGTTCCGGGCGAGGTGCGCAGATCGGTCGAGCAATCGCTCAAGGAACTGCAGACCGATTATCTGGATATCCTGCTGATTCACGGCACGCCCGGAATCCAGCAAATGACCGTTGCGGAGGCGATGATGATCCACGCCGAACTGGTCAAGCTTCGCGATGAGAAGGTTACCCGGTTCATCGGGTTATCCGCGCACGGCTACTTCGATAAGGCGCTCGCCTTGATCGCATCCGGCGGGTTCGATCAGTGCATGTTGTCCTACGGCTACATTCCCCGCGGGTACGATCAAATCTGGACCGCCCGCATGACTGCCTTGCGCGATGCCTGCGTCGCCAAAGCCCATGAACTAGGAATAGGCATCGTCGCCATGAAAGTGATCGGCGCGGGCATGCTTGGGGCCTGGTCGGGCTACATCGTGCCGGGCTTCGACAAGCAACGCCTCCCGCAACTGCCTGCCGCCGCCATCCGTCATGTGCTTCAGGACCAGCGCATCCATGTCTTGAACATCGGCATGCGCCTGAAAGAAGAAATTGACGCCAATATCAAAGTGCTGACCGGCGACACCACTTACACCTTGGAGGACCGGGGATTACTGGCGAACTTCTCGGCCAGGCTGTATGACACGGACGCCATCAAGAAATTGAAAACGGAGTAGGTGATTGTATGCCTATGCCAGGCTAGTACAGTTACAAAGGTAAATCGTTACATGAGCGACCAGCGCCACCGGCTTTTGTAACGATGTAACTCATGTAACTTATTTAACCTGTCACGGTACTAGATGTCGGCATCCCTTGGCTTGTAGGCCCATCACAGACGGCGTCTGGTCCTGGCAAGTTGCCAGCCCAAGCAGGCAAGCGATTAAGTTCCTGAGCTTAATTCTTGCCTGCACCGAGCCAAAACAAGCCGTCCAGAATCAGTCGGTTCTGCGTTTCGTTGGCGAAGGTCAGGGAGATCTCTTTGTTGGGCTTTTGGTCGAAATCAAGGTCGTTGTGCCCCATGTTGAGGTAGAGCATGCGGTATCGCTGGTTGGTCCAAACGACTGGATAATAGCCGCTGTGCCAGATTTCGTGGGCTTTAGGACCGGTTCCCAGCGGGTAACTCGCTGGGTCAATGGAAAGCAGGATTTTGATGCTGGTGTTGGTTCGCAGGTCGTTGGTCCATTTATACCATTCGTTGGGTGCGGACCTGAAGGTTTCCGGCAACTGCCGCGTTGCCGGATGCCGCGGATCCTCCACGCGGAGGACGGCGGAAGTAGGCCTCCAGGTATTGCCCGCGTAGGACCCGGACCCGAGAAACTCCTCATGGTACCAATCCCAGTTCTGCGGAACGCCCGACGGCGTCAGGGCAAAGCCGGCGAAATGAAAGCCCATCCAGGCGCCGCCCTTTTCCATGTACCTCCGGAAGGCAGCCCGCTGCACGGGGTCTTCGGGCCGGGTATCCAGAAAAAGCACCACCTGATACTTGGCCAGAACCTGGTCGCTAAGGTCGGCCCAATTTGTGGTGGAGGTATAGGTGAAATTAGACCGCAGGGCTGCCTCGGCGAACCATCGATTCGCCTCCTGCACAAAGCTGATATGCGCCGGCTCGTCCTTCATGCCGGTGTAGAAAGCAATCACCTTGAACGCAGGGGAAGCTCCTTGGGCCTCCAGGCAAAGGCCACCGAGGCTGGTTGCCAAAACGACGGCCGCGAGAAAGCTTCTCAGTTTCAAGCCAAGGGAACCAAGCATATTGATTTAGGATTTGAGGATTTCCCGCATAAACTCGGCGGCCAGCCTGGCATTTTGGTCGGCGAACTCGATGCCAACTGTCTGCCCCTGGACCACCGGCAGTTGGTGGCACAATTCGTAGCTGAAGTAACCCTCGTACCCAATGCTGCGCATGGCGGTCACGAAATCCCGGTAATATTGGTAGGTCTCGCCCTCCACCACGCCATCGTTCCGCTCGAATCCGCGGATGCTCCCATCGGCCCGCCGCTCGAATTCTCCCCCAAAATGCGATAGCACCTGGAGGGAGCCAACAGCGCGCGCCGCCTCGCGCATTGCCTCAGGGCTCTTATCAATCATCAGCGGCGCGTCCAGGCAGGCCTTCAGATGCGGCGAGTTCACCTCGCGCAACATGCGGAGCACATCAGGGTAATCCTTTATCAATGGGCGGTGGTTCTGCAAGGCCAGCGTCACGCCGGCATCCCCGGCATAGCGAGCGCACTCGATCAACGCCTCGCGGCACCAACCCCAGATCTCTTCCGCCGCAAATTTCTCATGAACGATCGGCCAGAGATTCTCCATGATGTCATAACTGGCCAATTGCGGGTGCTGCGTGACTCCCCACCAGGCCAGGAAAACGCGCAGGTGCCTGGCCCCCAGGTCGGCGGTCATGCGGATGAGATCGCGCACGTAGGCAATCTGCGCCTCGCGCACCTCTGGCGCCGGGCAACTGAAATCGTTGTTGGCGGCGACGGCATGGATGTCGATCCCTTCACCGGCCGCCAAAGACCGCAGTTCCTGGCACCGCCGCGTGGGCCAGTCGAGGGGGTTGCCATGGGGTCGCTTGCCATCAATCTCCACCCCGTCATAGCCAAACCGCTTGGCGGTCTGAATCAATTCCGGAAGAGTCAGGGCTTTGCCTCGATACCAAATGCCCAGGTAAGTGATGCTGTAAAGTCCAAGTTTCATTTTGGCGGTGAGTTGGTTTGGGCGGCCCGAAGGACCGCATTGCATAAACGGATCATTTCGTGCCCTCCATTCTGTCATTTGGAAAGCCTGGTTTATTGATTGGGAACGCCAGATTTTGTGACGGGAGCGGCGGCGGGGCGCGCGTACCAGGCGCGGTAAGCTCGGGGCGTGCGGCCAAAGTGGCGGCGAAATTCGCGCGTGAAGTGGCTCTGGTCGGCAAAACCGCAATCCAGGGCCACCTCCACGATGCTTCGGTGAGAGAAGACCAGCGCGTGGCTGGCCATGCGCAGACGCAACTTCCGCAGATACTGTTGCGGCGGCACGCGAAACGCCGCCAGGAACTTGCGTTCAAATGCCCGGACCGACAACCCGGCCAGCCTGGCCAGTCGAGTGTTGGTGATCGGCTCGCGGTAGTGATCGCGCAGGTGGTTGAGCACCGCCCCAAAGTGGGTTCCAGGGGACACCCCCGCATCTTCTTCTCTGAGTCGCCAGGTCAGACCAGCGGTTCCGATAACGGAGTCGTTTGATGCTTGCAGCGGAATCTTGTTGGTCATGCTCCAGGCAGCTCCTCCATCCAGCCGGCGAACCAGCTCAATGCGGTTTACGACGGCCTGGCCGGCCAGCACCAGTTCGTCGTCAGCCTTGTATTGGTCTGCCAGGTATGCCGGGCAAAGGTCATAATCGGTCTTTCCCTGGACTTCGCCCAATTCCGCAAAAGGGACCTCCTCATTGATGGCGTAGTTCGTCAGAAAAGCACGGTTTACCCAGACGTAACGTCCCTGGCGGTTTTTGATCCAAACCTGCACATCTTCCAGGCAATCGAACAACCGGATCAATTGCGCTCCTCTTGCTCCCGTGAACGAACGTAGTTGCGCCAATTGCGCCAGTTCAGATAAATGGCCCGAAAGCATGACGTCATCCATTATCGCGGGAGACCTAAAGGGTGGAAAGACCGAAGCTCCCTATTTGCAGTCGCGTAGGGGCCTCCCGAAAACAATGACACCCGCGGTGGAGGCCAGTGAGGCCTCAGCTTGACCTCCGCCGGGACCAGTCTACGGTCGGACCCATTTCCGGATGCCCAGTCGGATCACGGCTCTTGCCCGCGACACCGATCTGCATCAGCAGCCACACTGCCTCCCGAAAACCTGCGTCGCTCCGAACAGCGTTGAACGCCTGCTCCCAGGCATGGGTCACCGCCTCGGCCGCCAAGGGCGCCTCGGCACCTTCGGTAATCAGGCCGACGACGTCCTTCCAACGCCGCGTCGCTGGCAGAGTCCCTACTCGAATGTGACCCATACACTTCTGAAGGCCCGCTCGATGCCAATCGCTTTCCCCGCCCGCCTCGCAGGTTGCCGGGGAATTATCATGGCAATCCAGCCAACCTAGTGGCCCATCAAACCAAAAAGAAAGCCCAAGAAGCAACTCCCATCGCAACAGCCGCCGCCGGCACCCCCCCCCTATGCTCCACCACCAAACCTGATTTTTGTGGTGCATTCCTCCCAATTTCGCCACATCATTACGCGACTTTTCGTCATGGGCGGCACAATTGCACAGTCATCAGTTGGTTGCCAGGTGTCCCTTTCAGGCCACCGCCCCTCCGTCACCCAATTCAACTAAATGGACCAGGCCACTCACAATAAGATCGTCTCCTTCATCTGGGGCATTGCTGACGACGTCCTCCGCGACCTGTTCAAACGCGGCAAATATCCCGACGTCATCCTGCCCATGTTTGTCCTGCGCCGCATGGACGCCGTGCTGGAGCCGACGAAAAAGGCCGTTCTGGAAACCAAACAGATGCTCGACAAGGCGGGCATCACTGAGCAGCGCGCCGCGCTCGCCGCCGCCGCCGGCCAGTCGTTCTATAACACCTCCCGCTTCACCTTGCGCGACCTCAAATCCCGCGGCAGCCAGCAGCAGCTCCTCGCCGACTTTGAAGACTACCTGAACGGCTTCTCACCGAATGTCCAGGACATCCTCGAAAACTCCAAATTCCGCAACCAGCTCTCCACCCTCTCCAAGTCCGACTCCCTCAGCACGCTCATCGGCAAATTCCTCGATCCCGAGATCAACCTCAGCCCCGATCCCGTCCTCAATGCCGACCGCACCGTGCGACACCCCGGCATGGACAATCACTCCATGGGCACGGTCTTCGAGGAACTGGTCCGCAAGTTCAACGAGGAAAACAACGAGGAGGCCGGTGAGCACTGGACACCCCGTGACGCCGTTCGCCTGATGGCGATGCTCATCTTTCTCCCGATCGCCGACGCCATCCGCTCCGGCTCCTATCTGCTCTACGACGGCGCCCTGGGCATCGGCGGCATGCTCACCGTCGGCGAGGAAACGCTCCTCCAGCTCGCCAGCGCGCGCGGCCAGCAAATCACCACCCATCTCTACGGCCAGGAAATCAATCCCGAGACCTACGCCATCTGCAAGGCCGACATGCTCCTCAAAGGCGAGGGCGAGAGCGCCGACTACATCGTCGGCGGCGCGGAATGGTCCACCCTCTCGCACGACGCCTTCCCCGCCATGTCGTTCGACTTCATGATGTCGAACCCGCCCTACGGCAAGAGCTGGAAGAAAGACCTCGAAACGATGGGCGGCAAGGACGGCATGCGCGACCCGCGTTTCAAAGTCATGCACCAGGGCGAGGAACTCTCCCTCGTCACCCGCTCCAGCGACGGCCAGATGCTCTTCCTCGCCAACATGGCGTCGAAGATGAACCACGACACGCCCCTCGGCAGCCGCATTGCCGAGGTCCACAACGGCTCGTCCTTGTTCACCGGCGACGCTGGCCAGGGCGAGAGCAACATCCGCCGCTGGCTCATCGAGAACGACTGGCTAGAAGCCATCGTCGCCCTGCCGCTGAACCTCTTCTACAACACCGGCATCGCCACCTACATCTGGGTGCTCACCAACCGCAAGCCGGAGCACCGCAAGGGGAAAGTGCAGCTCATCGACGCCACGCAATGGTTCAAGCCGCTCCGCAAGAACCTGGGCAAGAAGAACTGCGAACTCGCCCCCGACGACATCCAACGCATCTGCGACACCTACCTCGCCTTCAAGGAAACGCCGCAGTCCAAGATCTTCCCCAACGCCGCCTTCGGCTACTGGAAGGTCACCGTCGAGCGCCCGCTCCGCCTGCACAGCCAGCTTTCGGTGAAAGCCATCGAGGCGCTCCGCTTCGCCTCCGGCGACGAAGACCTGCGCGCCCCGCTCTACGACGAGTTCGGCGACAAGCTCGTTGAAAACTTCCCCAGCATCGCCGAAGCATTGGAGAAACGCCTCGCCGAGTGGGGCAGCGACGACGAGGAGGAAGAATCCGAGGACGGGGCAATCGCCAACAAGGGTTTGTCCGAAAAGAAAAAGCGCAAACTCCTCGACCCGAAGTCGTGGGAACGCGACGCCCGCCTCGTCGAAGCCGCAACCGCCTTGCGCCAGGAACTCGGCGGCGACCTCTTTGCCGACCACAATATCTTCCGTGACCGCGTGGACGACGCGGTGAAGAAGCTCGACCTCAAACTCTCCGCCGCCGACCTCAAACTGATACTCCGCGCCGTGAGTTGGCGCGTCGAGGCCGCCCCACCCGTCATCGCCAAGTTCCACCGGCCCGGCAACGCCACCGTTGATCCCCTGCACGGCCGCTACGCCTCGCCCGCCGGCGACCGGAAAATCGTGCTGGAATACGAACCCGACTCGGACCTGCGCGACACCGAACAAGTCCCTTTCCTTGAAGCCCCGCCTTCCGGCAATCCCGGGGGCCTGCCCTCCGAAGCCTCGGCGAAGGAGGGCATCGAAGCCTTCATCCGCCGTGAAGTCCTGCCCTACACACCCGATGCGTGGATCAAGGCGGACGCTACCAAAATCGGCTATGAAATCAGCTTCACCCGCCACTTTTACCAGCCCCAGCCGCTGCGCACGCTGGACGCCATCCGCGCCGACATCCTCGCCGTGGAAAACGAAACGGGAGACTTGCTCGGCGACATCATCGGCCCAAAATGACAATGCGATGAACGAGCGCATCTTCATCAGCAGTGTGCAAAAGGAGATGGCGGAAGAACGCCGGGCCATCCGTGATTACATTCGCGGTGATGCCCTGTTCCGCCGATTCTTTGATGTGTTCTTGTTTGAAGACCTGCCCGCCTCTGACCGCCGCGCCGATGAGGTCTATCTCGACGAAGTCGGTCGGTGCGCCATCTACGTTGGTCTCTTCGGCCAGCAGTACGGCCAGCCCGATGCGGCGGGGGTCTCCCCTACCGAGCGCGAATTCGATCAAGCCACGGTTACAGGCAAGACGCGCCTGATCTTTGTCAAGGAAGTGGACGATGCCGGACGTGAGGCAAAAATGCGTTCCCTCATCGGCAAGGCGGGCGCGCAATTGATCCGTCGCCGCTTCACTGGAATCGCCGACCTCACCGCCTCACTCTACGCGAGTCTCGTGGATTACCTGCAAAGTCGCGGCACGATTCAACACCGTCCCTTCGATGAAAGGCCGTGCCCGGAGGCGACGCTGGACGACGTAGATTCCTCTGCCGTCACCGACTTCGTGCGCCGCGCCCGTTACGAACGCCAGTTCCCGCTGCCCGAGGGCGCGCCCGTCGCCGAGGTGCTGGCCCACCTCAACCTGCTTCACAGTGGCCAGCCCACGAACGCCGCTGTGCTTCTCTTTGGCCGCGATCCGCAACGCTTCCTTCCGTGTGCCGAGGTGCGTTGCATGCACTTTCACGGCACCGAAATTCAACGCCCTGTTCCCTTCTATCGCATCTTCCAAGGCAGCCTCTTCGAGCAGGTGGATCGTGCGGAGAACTTCGTCCTTTCCGTCATCAATCGCAGCGTCGGCACGCGCGAGTTCAGCGCGCAGGCGCCTGCCGCCCACGAAATCCCGCCCACGGTCATCCGCGAAGCTATCGTCAACGCGGTCGCTCACCGCGATTACGCGCCGGCGGCGGCAGTGCAGGTCTCCGTCTTTGCCGATCGCGTTGAAGTCTGGAATCCCGGCGAACTGCTCCCGCCGCTTACCCCGGAAGGCTTGCGTCATCCGCACAGTTCCATTGCCCGCAACCCCCGCGTTTGCGAACCGCTCTTCCTCGCGCGTTACATCGAAAAGTTTGGGACGGGCACGCTGATGATGATTCGCGAGAGCGCGGCCCACGCGCTGCCTGAGCCGGACTTTGGTCAGCGCGCCGGCGAATTCGGCATCGTGCTCGGGCGCGACTGGCTCACGGAGAAAATATTGTCCGGCCTGCGTCTGAATGAACGCCAGGTCAAAGCGGTTGAGTTTCTTCGGCTGCATAAGAGCATTTCCAATCGCGATTACCGGAAGTTGACCGGTGCGAATGATCGCACTGCCCTGCGAGACCTGGCTGAATTGATGAAAAAAAAGCTGCTCGTTCGGCGCGGCAGCACTGGCCGCGCTGCGTTCTATGTGCTTGCAGGCAAACCCGACATAAACCCGACAAACCCGACATCACCCTCCAAAATGGCAACGCCCCAAACGGCTCTTGCGACCGCCCGGAGGAATCGTGCCAGAAATGTGCCACCCCGCCCGACCCCCAGGAAGAAGAAAGGAAGCGGGAAGTGATCGCCCGCTGCCAGCAGGCCGGTTTGCCCGCGCCCGAATTCCGCCAGGAGGGCGGGCAATTTATCCAGACCCTCGGGCGGCCCGCCCCGCAAGTCGCGTCCCAAGAGGCCCAAGTCACCTCACCAGTCACCCCACCGGTTGGCAAGCTGTTGGAGGCAATTGCCGATCGAGGTGAATTGGGCAACGCTGAGATTCGCAAGCTGCTGGGCCTCACCGATCGCACTCATGTGCGCAAACATTATGTAGATGTGGCCTTGGCGGGCGGGTTTATTGAACCCACCATCCCCGACAAACCCGCCAGCCGCTTCCAGAAATACCGGCTCACCGACAAAGGCCGTGCCTGGCTCGCCAGCCAAAAAACAAAAGGAGGCCCGCCATGATCGCCAACCTCCAGCCTTACCTGGAATACAAGGAGTCCGGCCTGCCGTGGCTCGGAGGAATCCCACGCCATTGGAACAGCGGGCCAGGGTTTGCCGCGTTCCGTGAGAAGCAGGTCAAGAACACCGGAATGCAGGAGAAGACTGTGTTGTCGTTGAGCTACGGTCGCATCGTGGTGAAACCGCCCGAGAAGTTGCACGGCCTCGTACCCGATTCCTTCGAGACCTATCAGATTGTTGACCCCGGCGACATCATCATCCGTTCGACCGACCTACAAAATGACTGGAATAGTCTGCGGGTTGGGCTTGTTCGCAATCGCGGTATCATCACGTCCGCCTACCTGTGCTTTCGGACGACGGGCACACTCAGTCCTCAATATGGCTACCAGCTTCTTCATACGTTCGATTTGATGAAGGTGTTCTATGGCCTCGGCTCTGGCCTGCGCCAGAATCTTGATTGGAGTGACTTCAAGCGGATGCTCATTTTCATTCCCCCGCCCGATGAGCAGGCGGTGATGGTGCGGTTTCTGGAGTATGCGAATGGGCGGCTGGAGCGGGGGATCCGGGCGAAGCGCAAGGTGATCGCGCTACTTCACGAGCAGAAGCAAGCCATCATCCACCGCGCCGTCACCCGCGGCCTCGACCCCACCGTCCCCCTCAAACCCTCCGGCATCCCCTCGCTCGGCGACATCCCAAAGCATTGGGAGGTCTTGCGGGCAAAATACCTTTTCCGCGAGGTGGACGAACGTTCGACCAGCGGTAACGAAGAGCTGCTCTCAGTGTCGCACATCACAGGAGTGACCCCACGAAGCCAGAAGAACATCACGATGTTCAAAGCGCAGTCCTATGTCGGTCACAAGCTTTGCCGTCCGGGCGACCTCGTTGTGAACACCATGTGGGCATGGATGGCTGCGCTAGGCGTATCGGCTCACACAGGAATCATCAGCCCAGCCTACGCCGTCTATCGGCCACGTAGCGCAGAAAAGATCGTTGGCGGTTACATTGACGGTCTTCTTCGCACTCGGCCTTACGTGTCGAACATCATTTGCCGTTCAACGGGAGTCCGAGCATCCCGCCTGAGACTGTATCCGGAAGAGTTCTTCCGGCTTTCAATCATTTTGCCACCAGCTCCAGAGCAGCAGCAGATCGTGCATTCAATCGCCTCCGAGACTGCGCAACTCAACACCACCATCATTCACCTTGAGCGTGAAATCGCCTTGCTGTGGGAATACCGGACGCGGCTGGTGGCCGACGTAGTGACAGGCAAACTGGACGTGCGCGGCGTCACCCTGCCAGCGGAGTCCGAGCCGCCCGCCGCCCTCGCGGCAGAAACCATTGAGCAGGACTCCAGCGAACCCGAGGAGGCAGAGAGTCCCAGCGACCGACGTTGACCCCCACGGTTGAATGGACTTAAATGCGGTTGTGACACCCGCCCGACAAATTCTGGAGTTGCTAAAGAGCCACGTTGAAGGCGATGACGATCGCTTTCGGACCGCGGCTTTGCAGCTTGCTGCAAACGAGGCCCGTCAGGGACACGACGACATCGCCCAACAGATCAAACGTCTGGTCGAGCAGTCCCAGCAGCCGCTGCGGCTGGAAGATCGCACCCAGGCGGTCAATTCCGTGCCGTTTTTCCGGCCGCAAGGCGAACTGGCGGGTTTGCTGGAAATGGTTCAGCCCAGCGTCGGCTTGAATCAACTGATTCTATCCCCAGCGCTGGAAGTCCGCCTCCGCCGAGTGGTCAAGGAACAGCAACAGTTCGGCCGGTTGCGTGAGCACGGCTTGCGTCCGCGTCAGCGGTTGCTGCTGCTGGGCCCACCCGGGTGCGGCAAGACGATGACCGCCCACGCGCTCGCGCACGAACTGGGTTTGCCGTTGTTCATCCTCCGGCTGGATGCCCTGTTCACCAAATTTCTGGGCGAAACCGCAGCCAAGCTGCGGCAGGTGTTTGACGCGGTCGAGCAGCAGCGGGCTGTTTTCCTGTTCGACGAGTTTGATTCGCTAGGTCTCGCACGCGGCGCCCAGCACGACGTCGCCGAGATGCGGCGGGTGCTGAACAGCTTCCTCGTCTTTATAGACAATATGCGTGGTCACAGCCTGGTGGTTGCGGCCTCGAACCATCCTCAGGCCCTCGACCCGGCGCTATTCCGGCGGTTTGACGACATCATCGAATACGCGATGCCAACCCGGGCGGAAGTGGCAAAGGTGTTTCAGCAACGCCTGGCAAGTGAGGACTGCGCCACGGTGGACTGGCCGCAAGTCCTGCGTTCCGTCGGGAAGCTCAGTTTTGCGGAAGCCGTGCGGATCGCCGATGACGCGGCCAAGGAGCGTATCATTGAGCATCAACCTCGGATCACCACGGACCTCTTGCTGCGTTCGATTGCCGACCGCGTGAAAGCAAGACAGCCGGGGAAGAAACCGAGGACATGAGCGACGGTGACGACCCAGCCAAACGTCATTTGTCGGTGGATCGGTTCCACCGCATCAGTCCCTACAAGTCACACAAGGCGTTTCGCCCACCGCCAGTGCCGGTCAGGCCCGACCCGGGAGCGCATGGACGTGCGCCCCGCCGCCCGCCAGTTGCCCGCCGAGCCCGTTGCCTTCGAACTCGCACCCGACCCGGAGGATTTAGCTGCCGAATCGGAACTCGAACCCAGCAACGCGGAATGAGCTTTCAAATAACCGGCTCGCCATTTCCGGCGACAATGCAGTAAGATTTGGTATGCGCCACATTCGGATACGAGTGGAATTGAACAAAGGCCGTGTGGGCATGCCACTGGACAAGCTGGCGGCGATTGCCCGTGACACGGTTGAATTCCTTGGTTCGTTGACGCGAGACATGGGATTGGAGGAACCGGCTCACGCCTGGCTGGCGGAAAAGTTCGACAACGGCTCGGTGGATTTCGACTGCCATTTTGCCATGGCTCTCGGAGAGGACCGGGCGGCGCAGTTGAGTTCGGCGCTGCGCATGGTGTTTGCCAACGATTACTCGGATGCAACGACGGCCATGCTGATTCGGCCGGAAACGCGCCGCCGCTATGCGCGTATCGCACGTCCGCTCGATCTTGACGAGGTTGCGCGGTTTGGCATCTACCGTAACGGCGATGTGGACAGCCTCGACTGGTTTGACCTGTCGCCGGCATTGGCGGCAGAAATTGAAGAACCGCTATCCGGCAGCCATCGCTCCTATGGCGAGGTTCAGGGGATCATTCATGCGTTCTTCAAGGAGGCGGAGCGCCCATATCTGAAAATCCGCGAGCTGAGCACCAAGGAGTTGGTGAACTGCTTTTTTTCCAAGGACCTTTACCGGAATGCCGTGGAAGTGCTGGCCGACCCTGATGCCGTGGTGTTCGTAGAAGGCTGGACGACGACGAGCGCCGAAACGGGATTGGTCACGGAAATTGAAGTGGCGGATTTTCGTCTCGCGCCGGAATTCAAGGAGAGTGTTTACCGGAGTGGTCTGGCGGCATGCCCGATTTCACCGGAGCACAGGAAACCACGGATTACATCCGGGAGGTGAGGGGTGAGTAAGCCAAGAATCTACCTTGATGCCTGTCCGATCATTGATCTCGTAAAGCATCGTCTTCAGATGCAGTCAGAGGACGACCGGCAAAGGGATGCGTGGTTCACAGACCGTTTGATCCAAGCGGCCAAGCAGCAAAAGGTCGAGCTGTTTACGTCCACGCTGACCATCGCCGAGCGCACGCACGTCAAAGACGAGCAGAAGGACAAGGAGGCGCAACCATTCTTCCTTGGGCTGCTGGCATCGGGCAAGTCCGGGTTTGCGCTGGTGCAGTCCACGGTGACGATAGCCGAAAATGCCCGTAACCTGCGTTGGATTCATGGGCTTGCCCTCAAGGGAGCGGATGCAATTCATGTAGCCTCTGCGATCGCGATGAAGTGCGATGAGTTCATCACGACGGATGAGAAGGGCCTGCTGAAGCGGGCGGAAGCAGTGGCAAAGCTCAATATGCGCGTCTGCCGTCCATCTGACACAAGACTCCTGCCGCCGGAATTTTTGCAGGAGAATCTGCCTTTGGGCTGAGCGGCAGGCTTGGAAACCACCGACGACCAGCCCGGTGTCAACCAAGCAAAACCATGATTGAACCAACTCAAGCTCGAAACGAGCCCGCGCAAGTGGTTGCAGGCCAGCGTTTTGTTCTTGGTTTAGTTAGCGGCGCTTTCCTTGGTTTAACCGAGGCCCAAACCAAGCCCGGAACGCCAGGAGGCCGCGTATCGGGAGCTTGGCTGTGAGCACCGATATCTCCGAAAAGGGCCTCGAAACGCTGATCATGCGCCACATGACCGGCACGGACGGCCTTGCGCCCGTGGCCGAGGGCCTGATCACGGAAACGCCGGATGCCCTTGCGGCCGCCAAGGCCGCCGGCTCGGGCTGGCGCGCCGGTAATCCCAAGGACTACGACTGCACCTATGCGTTCGATGGGCGCCCCGCCGCCCAAGTCGAAAGCGGAGGACTGACCGTGGAAGCGGTCACCGATTGAAGACTCGATTTGCCGAGAGAACGGCGATAAGCTAGATCAACTGAAGTGAAAGTTGTTGACCAAATCCTGAACAAATTGGCCGAGTTGATCCATCAGGGGCGCTTTGCCGAGTTGGAGACGGAGGGGCTGGAGATCAAGCCAGTCCCGGCCGATGGCGGGGAGTGGAAGGAAAGGTACAAGAGCATCAACGCCTTTCTCAATACGCGTGGTGGCATTGTCATTTTGGGGGTTAGGGAGGAAGGGACTGGGCCAGCGCGGCGCTATGTGTTCACTGGCTGGAAGGAACACGCGGAGCCGAATCTGAAGGAAATTGCGAAGCTGTTCACCGACCGCAAGGGAGTGGTGCAGGATTTGACCGATTGCTTTCCGCCGATGGAGTTGCGCGATATCCAAGGCGGGCGTGTGGCGGTCATGTATGTGGATGAACTGGCGGCGGACCGGAAGTTCGTGTTCTTCAAGGGCACGGCCTACCGGCGCATCCTGACCGGCGACCACAAAATTAGCGAAGCCGAAGTGGAGGCGCAGGAGGAGTTCAAGGAGGAGGCCGTTCATGCGCGCGAACTCCAACCGGTCACCGGTCTGACGGAGGCGAACCTCGACCTGACGAAGCTAAACCAATTCATTTTTCAACTGAATCAGCCGGTGCAGGTGGAGACCATGAAGCCGGACCTCGCGCAAGCGCGGCCTTTCCTGGAGCGGCGCTGTTTTGTGAAGGACGGAGGGGTGACGGTGTTGGGGGCGCTGGTTTGCGCGCAGCATCCGGGCGATTGTCTCGGCTTCCGGTGCCACGTGCATGGGTATGTGGACGTCCCACAGCAGGCACAGGACGTGGACATTGCGTCGCAGGTCGTCCAGGACAAGCAGGACTTTGTGGATAACGTCCTGCAACTGATGGAGTCGAGCTTGGGCTATCTGCTGCGTAACATCCAGGTGGGCGTGAGCACGCAGGAGGGTGGCATGAGCCAGCCACAGTATCCGGGTTCCCTGCTGCGTGAGACGGTGAATAACGCGCTGGCGCACCGGGATTACTCGATTGACCGGCAGGTGATTCTCGCGATCAAGCCCGGGAAGCACATCGCCATCCGCAATCCCGGCACCTTCCGCAAGCGGTTGCTCATTGAGGCGCCGGCTGACCCCATTCCCATGCTCCGAATTCTGCCCGAGGCCAAACCGCGAAATCCCAAGCTAGCCGATGTGCTGCGAGTTTATCGCAAGTGGGAGGGGCGCGGCATCGGCATGGCCACCTTGGTGAACCTCTGTCTGCAGAACCAGATGGATTTGCCTTTCTACCGCCTTTTTTCGGAGGAGGTCTGTCTCTACTTGTGCGCGGGACGGTTGCTGGATGAGCACATGGAAAGATTGTTCCAATCCTTCGACGGTCATATCGAAACCCGGCTGCAAGGTAACGCGCTGAACGAAGAACAGAAATTGGTGCTTTCCTATTTGATCAAGTCGGAATGGGCCAATGAAAAGCTGGGTTACACGATCTTGCTTACGCCAGACAACAACCACTTCGGTGCATTGTTGGAGTTGGAACGAGCGGGCTTGATCCAGAAGCACCCTTCGAGCACTGCGACCTACCCCGTCTATGTGGCCGACCGAGTATTGGTGAGCCGTGGATACCTGGCCGAACTACGGGCCATGTTTGGGATCGGGTTTGATGGGCTTGACCCGCTATTGAAGCAGGCGCTGGGCGTGGTTTACCGCTTCAACCACTTCAACAAGGCACGTGTGGTCAGCGCCAAGCAAGCGAGCTTTACATTGTGGTATGAGGGCGAAGGTGCCTCGGGTGGAATCGAGCAGTTCGATGCCTTTTACCGAAAAGTGCGCTATGCCTTCAATAAGTTGCAGACGGGCGGCTTTGTCGCGAAGAAAGAGGGAACGCGGGGTTATCTGCTGAAAACTGATTACCTCGCCACGCACCTCGTTTAGCGGCTTCCTGAGCACGCGAGCAAATTCAAGAACCGATGCCTACAACGGACATATCCGAAAAAGGCCTCGAAACGCTGATTATGCTCCACATGACCGGCACGGACGGTCTTGCGTCCGAGTCGGAGGGCGGTGCGGGCGCATGGGCAGAAACGCCTGATGCCATCTCGGCAGCGAAGGCCGCTGGCTCTGGCTGGCTCGCCGGCAATCCCAAGGACTACGACCGCACCTATGCGTTCGACGTGCCGCAGTTATTCCAGTTCCTCCAGGCCACCCAGCCGGAGACGCTCAAGAAACTCGGCATCGCAGAATACAAGGACAGCAAGGACATCAACCGGCAGAAATTCCTCGCCCGGCTCTCCAACGAAATCAGCAAGCGCGGCGTCATTGACGTGTTGCGCAAGGGCGTGGACCACGGCCCGCTGCATTTCGACCTGTTTAACGGCACCCCCTCACCGCACAACGCCAAAGCGGCTGCCCTCTATGCCCAGAACCGTTTCAGCGTCACGCGCCAGTTGCGTTACAGTCAGGACGAAACCCGCCGGGCGCTGGACTTGTGCCTGTTCATCAACGGCCTGCCATTCTCGACGTTTGAGCTAAAGAACAGCCTCACAAAGCAAACCGTCGAGGACGCCATCGAGCAATACCGCCGCGACCGCGACCCGCGCGAAAAGCTGTTCGAGTTCGGGCGCTGCGTGGTTCATTTCGCCGTGGACGACGCCGAGGTGCGCATGTGCACGGAGTTGCGCGGCAAAGCCTCGTGGTTTCTGCCCTTCAACAAAGGCTGGAACGACGGGGCAGGCAATCCGCCCAACCCGGCCGGCCTGAAGACAGATTACCTCTGGAAAGAAGTCCTCACCCCGGGCGGCCTGACGAACATCCTCGAGAATTACGCGCAGATCGTAGAGGAGAAGAATCCCAAGACCGGGCGGAAGAAGCGCAAGCAGGTATTTCCGCGCTTCCACCAGCGCGACGTGGTGCATGAGGTTCTGGCCCATGTCTCGGCCCATGGTCCGGGCGCACGGTATCTCATCGAGCACTCCGCCGGCAGCGGGAAGTCCAATTCCATCGCCTGGCTGGCGCACCAACTCATCGCCTTGAAGAAGGAGGAAAAGGAAATCTTCGACTCCGTGATCGTGGTGACGGACCGCCGCATCCTCGACGACCAGATCCAAAAAACTGTCAAACAGTTCATGCAGGTGGGCGCGACGGTCGGTCACGCGGAACATTCCGGCGACCTGCGGAAGTTCATCGAGGAGGGGAAGAAGATCATCATCAGCACCGTCCAGAAGTTCCCGTTCATCCTCGATGAGATCGAAAAGGAGGCGAAGGGCAGGACCTTCGCCATCATCATTGACGAGGCGCACAGCAGCCAGGGCGGCAAGACCTCCTCCGCCATGAGCGCGGCGCTGGCCGACCCGGAAGACACCGTGAACGATGCCTTGGAGAAACGGATGCAGGCGCGCAAGATGCTGACCAACGCCAGCTACTTCGCTTTCACCGCCACGCCCAAGAACAAGACCCTGGAGATGTTCGGCGAGCCCCTCCCGCCGGATGCCGAGGGCAAGGTGAAGCACCGCCCCTTCCATAGCTACACGATGAAGCAGGCCATCCAGGAGGGCTTCATTCTCGACGTGCTCAAGAGCTACACCCCCGTGGACAGCTATTACAAGCTGGTTAAGAAGATCGAGGGCGACCCGGAGTTCGACACCAAGCGGGCGCAGAAGAAGCTGCGCAAGTATGTCGAGAGCCACGACCACGCCATCCGCCTCAAGGCCGAAATCATGGTGGACCACTTCCACGAACAGGTGATGGCGTTGAACAAGATCGGCGGCAAGGCGCGGGCTATGCTGGTGTGCAGCGGCATCGAGCGGGCCGTCCAGTATTTCCACGCCTTCAAGGCGTATCTCGCAGAGCGCAAGAGCCCTTACCAGGCCATCGTAGCCTTTTCCGGCGAGCATGAGTTCGGCGGGGCGAAGGCCAGCGAGTCCTCGCTGAACGGTTTTCCCGGCCGCGACATTGCGGACAAAATTCAGGAAGACCCGTATCGCTTCCTCATCTGCGCGGACAAGTTCCAGACCGGCTACGACGAGCCGTTGCTCCATACGATGTACGTGGACAAGCCGCTCTCTGGCATCAAGGCCGTGCAGACGCTCTCCCGCCTGAATCGCGCGCACCCGGAGAAACACGACGTCTTCGTCCTCGATTTCCAGAACAACACCGAAACGATCACTCTCGCGTTTGCAGACTACTACCGCACGACGGTCTTGAGCGAGGAAACCGACCCCAACAAGCTGCACGACCTAAAGGCCGCGCTGGACAACGCGCAGGTCTATTCCCCCGAGCAGGTGCAAGCGCTGGTGGATTTATTCCTGTCCGGCGCGGAGCGCGACAAGCTCGACCCCATCCTCGACAACTGCGTGGCCCCCTACCTGCGGCTCGACGAGGATGGTCAGGTAGATTTCAAGGGCAAGGCGAAGACATTCGCCCGCACCTACGACTTCCTCGCCTCAGTGCTGCCTTACACCAATCGCGAGTGGGAGCGGCTCTCCATTGTCCTGAACCTGCTCATCCCGAAACTGCCGGCGCCCAGGGACGAAGACCTCTCCAAAGGCATTCTGGAAGCGATCGATATGGACAGCTATCGCGTTGAGAAGCGGGCGGTCATGAGAATTGCTCTTCCAGATGATAGCGCGGAAATCGGGCCTGTGCCGGTCGAAGGCGGCGGCCACAAGCGCGAGCCGGAGCTCGACCGCCTGAGCAACATCCTCAAAGCCTTCAATGACCATTTCGGCACCCTGTTCGCCGACGCCGACCGCGTGGCCCGCCGGATCACGGAGGACATCGCGCCCAAGGTCGCCGCCGACCAGTCCTATCGAAACGCGAAGCAGAACACACCGAACTCCGCCCGCATCGAGCACGACAAAGCCCTCGATAAGGTCATGCTTACCTTGCTGAAGGACGACACGCAGGTTTACAAGCAATTCGTCGAGAACGAATCCTTCCGCCGCTTTGTTACCGACATGGTGTTTACGATGACCAACGAGTAGTTCTGCCCTTGCAGCAGAATACTCCTGGCGTCACTGGTCGGGGTTTTGCTAGGGTCCGAACACCCGCCCAACTGCGGGCAAGTGGGCCACCGCCACGGAAGCCGGGTGCCTGAAACAACATGAATTCCCGCGTGAACACCCGGCGCGCCGATCTCCACCTGCCCCAATTCGACCTCCCGCCCGCCGAGCCGGTCTTCCGTCGCAACCCCGTGGCCGAGCTGGACATTACCAACACCGGTGGCAGAATCGCGCTCAAGCTCCGCGTCCCAACCCCGCCGGCCCAGTACACGCTGCTGCAAGGCCCCGCCCCGGTCCGGACTGGCGTCCGCTGCGTACAGCACTTCCCTTTTCTGGGGCTGCTGCCAGCCCCGATCGACGGCTGGAGCGACATCACCGAGCTTTACGTTGCCCGGTACGGCGTGCCGAAAGCCGGCACGGCCATTTGGATTCGCACCTGCCAGCACATTGACGGCTGGACGGATGTCCCAAAAGTGACCCGCGCCCGCATCCCCGCCCTTGCCGCATAGCACCGCTCGCCCCAGCCGCGCTGTGGTCGCTGCGCCGACCGCCGCAGGAGCGTGTCTGAGAACTGCAGCCTTCCGGGGCGCGGAAATCCGAAATCCGAACCTCGAAACCTGAAACAAGCTCGAATTCCGTAAAAATTCGGGTAAGCAGGGTTGGAACGAGGGATTTAAGGCCGAGCACAGAGGATTTGCCGGAAGTTCGGGTGCAATGGATAGATCCAAATTTC
>Ga0224558_1001880_pt1 | contig 20658 bp, 10 predicted proteins | sample 714S32024metaG_FD_180682 | JGI IMG/M metagenome (GOLD analysis project Ga0224558, IMG submission 180682) | Peat soil microbial communities from Stordalen Mire, Sweden - 717 S3 20-24 | ecosystem: Environmental > Terrestrial > Soil > Wetlands > Peat | place: Sweden: Norrbotten County, Stordalen...
CTCAGCCTCACGCTTTTCGAGAAAACGCCCATTTTATGCGCCCTTCAGGCCATCGACCGGGACGCCAATTTCGCCGAAAATGCCAACCAACTGATTCTCTTCGACTTTTAACCGGACAGCAGTGATGTAACACTTCCGCTGGGTGTGCCTCCGCCCGAGACCGGGGTGACGGTCGCCGTCATCACTATCGGCCCAACCGAGCCCACGGGGATGTTCGAAGGCACAAGAGTGAGGCTGGTAGTGGTAGGGTTGGTCCCAGCACTGGTGACCACGATGCTGCAACTGGCCGTGGCCGTGTTGCCCTTCGAGTCCACGACTTGGGCCGTGAAATTGTACGTGCCCACCGTCGTCGGCGTACCCGTGATCGCCCCTGTCGATGTGTTCAGCGTCAAGCCCGGAGGCAGCGCGCCGCCGGTGATCGAGAATGTGTAGGGAGCGACTCCGCCCGCGGCATTGAGCACCGAACTGTAAGCGATGCCTACCTGCGCCGTAGCGGTTGGACCGCTCAGCGTAAGCGCCGCCGGCGAGACCACGATGCTGCAACTGGCGGTGGCTGTGTTGCCCTTCGAGTCCACGACCTGGGCCGTGAAGTTGTACGTCCCCGTCCTCGTGGGCGTACCTGTAATCGCCCCTGTCGATGAGTTAAGCGAGAGTCCCGGAGGCAGTGCTCCGATACTAATTGAGAACGTGTAGGGAGCGACGCCGCCGGTCGCCGTTAGTGCAGAAGCGTACGCAACGCCCACTTGCGCCGCGCCCGTTGGACCGCTCAACGTGATCCCCTGTTGCGCCAGCGGCAAGCTGAAGATGGTGCCACCATCCCTGCTGCCGCCAATTTCCGTCATCCCGTATAAATTCCCGTTGGCTTGCAGCAGCCCGCCGCCAGGGCGGGCGCCGCCAGTGAGACCGAAGGCGTACAGCGTAGTTAGCTGGCCTGCTGGTGTGATCTCGAAGACCGTGCCAAAGTCGTTGGCGCCCCCACTCTCCGTCGTTCCGTAGAGATTCCCATCGGTGGCTTGGATCAGCCCTGCGTGAGGGTCGACACCGTCCGTGCAGCCAGGTTGCGAGCAGAAGCTGTACAGCGTGCTCAGTTGGCCCGCCAACGTGATCGCAAAGACCGTGCCATCGAAGTTTGTCCCTCCAGACCACGTCGTCCCGTAGAGGTTTCCATTCGTCGCTTGCACCAGCCCTGCCTCCGGCTCTTCTCCGTCCGTGCAGTTCGTTTGAGAGCAAAAACTGTACAGCGTGGTCAGCTGGCCCGCTGGCGTGATTTCAAAGATCGTTCCGCCTCCGTTTGCCCCTGCCCAGTAGGTTGTCCCGTAGAAGTTCCCATTTGTCGCTTGCACCAGTCCAGCCTGAGGGTAAGCGCCATCATCGAAGTAGTCGAAGCTGTGCAGCGTGGTCAACTGACCTGCTGGCGTGATTTCGAAGACCGTGCCGTACACGCCGTTGGCCCCGCCCTCATAGGTTGTCCCGTAGAGGTTCCCGTCGGTGCCTTGCACCAGTCCTGCCTGAGGGTAAGCGCCATCCGCGCAATTCGTTTGAGAGCAAAAGCTGTAAAGCGTGGTGAGCTGGCCCGCTGGCGTGATTTCAAAGATCGTTCCGTATCCGTTTGCCCCTCCCCAGTAGGTTGTCCCGTAAAGGTTCCCGTTCGTGGCTTGCACCAGTCCTGCTTCCGGCTTGGCTCCGTCCGTGCAGTTTATTTGGGAGCAAAACGTATAAAGCGTCGTCAGCGTCCCCCCGCCGGTGACTTTGAACACCGTGCCTTGGTCGTAGACGCCCCCTCCGCTAGTCATCCCATAAAGGTTCCCGTCCGTGCCTTGAATCAGAGAAGTAAAGGAAGGAGAATCACCATTTGCTCCGTCGAAATTCAGTAGCGTGGTCAGGGTCTGTGCCAAGGACTTCGCCTTACCGGCAGGCGCCGTCACTTTCATGGGGCCAGTCGCCGCGCCGGCCAGCTCACGGGTCCTGAGTTTGTTCCGGGGAAGGCCGGGAAACACTGCCACATTGCCCTTAAGTATCACGCCGGTCGCACCCGCGAGATCGGGCCGGCGGATGAAGTTTGCTGCCGCCTTGCCGCTAAGTCTGAGACTGGTCGCGCCCGTCAGATCGGGCCGGGAGATCATGATGTTCACTCCCGCCTTGCCGAAACGGGGCTGCGTTTTCGCTAACGGATCCAGCCCCACCGGCAGGCTGAAGACCGTGCCGTCAAACCGGCTGCCGCCAAAGCTCGATGTACCGTACAAGTCCCCATTGGTGGCTTCGAGCAGCCCCCCGTCAGGGTGAGCGCCGTCAGTCAAGGCGAAGCTGTGCAACGTAGACAGCTGGCCGCCTAGCGTGATTCCAAAGGCCGTTCCATAGCCGTAAATGAAGCCCCCGTTGGCCCCCCCATCCTCCGTCGTTCCGTAGAGATTCCCGTCGCTGGCCTGAATTAACCCTGCATAAGGGGCCAAGCCGTCGGCGCAGTTCGTTTGAGAGCAAAAACTGTAAAGCGTAGTCAACTGGCCGGCTGGCGTGATCTCGAAGGCCGTACCGCAGCCACCGCAGAAATCGGTGCTCCCGCCACCCGCCGTCGTTCCGTAGAAATTCCCGTTGCTGGCCTGAATTAGCCCTGCATAGGGGCGGGCACCGTCCGTGCAGCCGCTTTGCGAGCAGAAGGTGTAAAGCGTCGTCAGCGTGCCGCCGGCGGTGATTTTGAAGACCGTGCCACCGTTGTTGGCCCCGCCAAACTCGGTTGTCCCGTAGAAGTTCCCTCCGGCTTGCACCAGCACGGCGCGTGGGTTGGCACCGTCCGTGCAGCCCGTTTGCGAGCAAAAGCTGTAAAGCGTGGTGAGCTGGCTGCCCGGAGTGACTTCAAAAACTGTGCCCCCGCCGTTGGCTCCACTATCTACGGTTGTCCCGTAGAAGTTCCCTCCGGCTTGCACCAGCCCGGCGCTGGGGCGGGCACCGTCCGTGCAGCCCGTTTGCGAGCAAAAGCTGTAAAGCGTGGTGAGCTGGCCGCCCGGAGTGACTTCAAAGACCGTACCTCTGCCGTTGGCCCCACCATCTTCGGTTGTCCCGTAGAAGTTCCCTCCGGCTTGCACCAGCCCGGCGAGAGGCTCCGCGCCGTCAGTGCAGTTTGTTTGGGAACAAAACGTATAAAGTGTCGTCACCGTTCCATCAGGCGTGACCTTGAAGAATGTTCCTTGGTCGTAAACACCCCCTCGGAAAGTCGTGCCGTAATTGTTCCTGTCGGTGCCTTGGATGAGATCGCCAAATGAGGGGTCAGCGCCATTGGCGCTGCCCTGGAAATCCGCCAGCGTGGTGAAGGTCTGCGCTTGTGCCGATCCGGTCGCGAGGACTGCCGGTAGAAGCATATAGCCAAAGCCAGGGCGGCGCCTGCCACTCGCCGGTGCATTCCAAGAATCCAGCCCCGATGTTGCGTTGGGTTATTCATAAGTCCGCTCCTTAATTCTTATCGAATCGTTCGGTTATGTTCTTCCCGCAGCGTTGGCTCATGCGTCAGCGATAAAGGTCAGGGCTGGATGCGAAATCGTGAGTGCATCTGTCACCGTCCGCCAGATGCGCTTCATCGGATTGCTCCGTCGCATCTGGTATTGGTTACAAACCGACCCGGCTCAACTACCGATTAGGGAGGGGGTTCGCGGCAGTCGAGATCAGGGATCATTCCCCTATGACCAGCGGTCAATGACCGGCGCAAGTTTAAACTTTTGTGCAATGAGGCGTCAGTGACAGGTCTCACTGGTGCGTGTGACGCGATTTGGTGGTGTCCCTATCAGAATGGAATCTAGGAAAAGATTCGACTTGCCTTAATTCTTTCTGATTAAGATTTCAAAAAGGCTATTGCATCCGTTCACCAGAATCGCGCGCTGGGCGTCGGCGCGTTCTTCGTCGCGGCGGTGGTAGCCGCAATCGGATCGTCGTCGGCACATTAACTGCTGAAGTCGCGCCTATTATGTCCGTGGCATGCGTTTGGTTGATCGCTCGGTTTTGGCCGCAAGCGCCATGATCGCTATGGTAAAGAATGGACCTTGGATCGCCGCAACCTCAATCACCCCGCTTTGTGATAAGCGGCACTGACACCAGGAGCAGTTTGAAGTAAGCAGGGAGGATTGCATTCTCCTCTGGCGCAAGATCCGGGCACGACAGAGCAACACGAGTAATGATTCTGACCGGGGTTGCTTCGTCATTGGAGAGGCCGCCAGATGTGCCGGAAGCGCAGTACTGCTGGATTTTTGTTTCATCGACCAGCAGAGTGCCACCAGATTAGCGTCGGAAACAGAGGACGTCATGGTAAACCGTGTGATTCAAGTCTGCGGGGACCCGACGGTTGACTGGATGACCGTCCGCAAAGAAACAGAGCCAGGCCTGGGCCCGTTTTTTTGGATGCCCGATCAACCAGCACCCAAGGTCGGTCTAAGTGTGCAGCCTGGCGGTTCCGCGCTGATCACGCAATTCCTTCAAGCCCTCGTCCCTCCGGCCGCAGGCACAGTCCGCGGAATTACGCTTGATAACGCACTGTTGGAAAAGCCGGAAGCGCCAATCACTCGGGCGTGGACGGTTTGGCAACAGCAGGGTAATGGCAATGCGAAGTCGGCATTTCGTCTTGCGGAGTGGAGCAGCTACGAGCCCGGCACCTGGGACTATGCTGGCTATAGGGCCAGCGGGGTTCCGGATCTGCTTGTCATTGAGGACAGCGGATTGGGATTTCGTGAATGTCCAGCGGGGTGGCCGGAGGTTCTGGCAGATGGTTGTGACGCTGCCCCAAGCCACATCATCGTCAAACTAGCTCTTTACGGCGACGGCAAACGCTCCCCAGTTCTTGAGCAGATCATCAAACGCGGGCTTGCCGAGCGCACGACGATCTTGACTGCCATTGGTGACATCCGGGCCTGCGCGGTCTGCGTCTCTGAGTCTCTTTCCTGGGAGCGCCTCCTGGAACAGGTGGCGGCGGCGGTTCGCAGCTGTACATGTCGATTCATTGGGGCTTCCAGCCCGAAACTCTCGTTTGAACGAGTCATTGTCACAGTTGGAGCCGCGGGAGCCGTGATTGTGGAGAATGACACGGCCACCCTGGTGTTTGATCGTTCGGGCCAGGAGGGGGATTTCGAGCGCCACTATAAGGGCTCAATGGTGGGCTACAACACCTGCGTGATCGGCGGCCTGGTGGCGGCGTGGGCGGCAAACCCCGACGGCATGAACTGGAAACAAGCCACGCGCGATGGCATCGCGATGGCGCGCCTCCTCCACCTCGGCGGCTACGATGCGGACAGGGGTAGGTTGAAGTTCCCGTGTGAGCAACTCGCCCAGGGATATGCGAGCCGCAACGATAAGCAAGTGGGGGAACGTGAGAAAGTCTGGGACCTTGCCGTCTTTGAAGACTCCTCTAATCTCGTGAGTGACTCGCGCGGTACATGGACGATTCTGAAGCAAGCCGTTCTGGACGGCACCACATCAAATTCGAGATCGGAACTTATCACGAGGGTTTGCGAGTGTGCTCGCAACATAGTCCGGGAGGGTCCGGCGGTGGCGCTTAGAAATGTCCCGATCGAAACTATTGGCGCGTGGAAAAGCGCCGACCGGCACGAAATTGAAGGCGTGCGCAGCGTCAAGAACGCGATGCAGGAGTATCTGCAGAAGCCCAAACCAGAAACCCCGCTGGCCGTGGCCGTCTTCGGGCCTCCTGGCTCGGGAAAGTCATTCGCCATCAAGCAGGTTGCCAAGGATCTGGGAATCGACAAGGAAGCCCAGTTGACCTTCAACCTCTCGCAGTTCGAGTCAGCGGAGGAACTCTCCGGAGCGTTCCACCAGATTCGAGACTTGCACTTGAGGGGCAAGATGCCGTTGGTGTTCTGGGACGAATTCGACACGCCCTGCGAAGGGGCACCGCTCGGCTGGTTGCGTTATTTTCTGGCTCCCATCCAAGACGGGCAGTTTTCCGACAAAGGCCGATCTCACCCGACTGCCGGGGGCATCTACGTGTTTGCCGGGGGAACGCAACCTTCGTTCAAGCAGTTTTGCCAGGCACCATCCGATGCGGATCGCGCGGCCAAGAAGCCAGACTTCGTCAGCCGCTTGCGGGCGTTCATCGATGTCCGCGGGCCGAACGGCGATCCGAATCTGGTGGAAGACGATCTTTACGTGATTCGCCGCTCTTTCTTATTGAATGCCTTTCTGGGACAGCACGGGGCTCACCTCAAAAAGAACAAGCAGTTTCAGATTGGGGATGGAGTGCTGGACGCCTTTCTCCGCACCACCAAGTATCGCCATGGCGCACGCTCCATGGAGAGCATCGTCACCATGAGCGCCCTGAAAGGCCGCGGGAAGTTCGAGCAGTCGAGCCTGCCGCCCGAGCACCTCCTCGCGATGCACGTCGATGCCAGGGACTTCGTCGAGTTGGCGGAGATGTGCGGCTGGGAGATGCTCCGAATCGGCATCACCGGCCACATCGGCTTGGATCCGGCGAAGATGGAGCAGCTTGAACGAGGCATTGAGGAAGCCATCCAGCATATCGAACATACTTTCCCCAAGCGCTATCTGACCGTGTTCTCGCCGCTTGCGGTTGGAGCCGACCGGTTGGTGGCGCGCAAACTGCTTGAGCGGAAGGGTTCGCGTCTCATCGCTGTCTTGCCCATGCCGGAAGCTGACTATCTTGACGACTTCGGACCGACCGATCTTCACCGCGACCGCGAGAACTACGAGGGAGCGGAGGCCAGGCAGGAGTTCCGGCACTGGCTCTCGCACCGCGCCATCGAGGCTATCGTCGTCCCCCCTTCGCCGACCCGCAACGAATCCTATGCGACGGCTGGCTTCTACATTGCTGAGTACAGTGACGTCATGATCGCAGTCTGGGACGGGCTGCCTTCCCAAGGCCGCGGGGGTACTGCGGAAATCGTCGCCAAGGCCCAGGCGCTCGCGAAGCCCATTTGCCACATCTGGGCGGGGAACTACAAGAAGGATCCAGAAAAGAGGACCGACGTGGGAGAGAAGCACGGCACAGTAGAGTTCATCAACTTCACGACTCGCGAGCCGTCAACCCTGCTGGAAGCTGTCATTGCTAGATGACTGACATCAAAGCGGCCGAACTCAAGTCGAAGAAATAATTCCGTTCCAAAAGGAACTTCTATGGCCGAACTTGAATTTGATCATCTGGTTCTCCGCTATAGCCGACAGATAATCTTGAAGACGATGGATCATGTGCGCAGCGCCATGCGGGGCCAGAATCGTCTCCATCTCAAGCGCGCCGTCGCCGATCCCCAGCTTCAAAAATCAGCGCAGAATCTGACCAAGGCGGTTGATCGCGACGCGGAAGACCTCATACTTGACGCCCTGCAGTACAAGTTTCTCAAATTGCCCGGAGTCAAAGCCTACACGGTTTTTTCCGAGGAGATGGGCATCAAGACATTCCCTGAAGGCATGCATGAAAGCGAAGCGGATCTGGTGGTCTTCATCGATCCGATTGACGGCACGGAGTTCATCGAAGCTCTGCAAGGCGGTTGGTCGTTAATCGCGGTGTATGACCGGCGCAGTGATGAGGTTATCGCCGCGGTAGCCGGCGACATTTTTCTGGACCGAATCTACTGGGCTTCGAAGAATGGCTATCCGGAAGGTCTGGATTTCATCACCCATTCCTGGTTCCGGCTGGATGGCGGTCCGACGCCCAAAACAAATCTTCAGGGTGCCCGGATGAATGTGCTCACCACCAAGGTGGACCGCTATCAGGCCTTGGCCGGGCAAACCGCCCTATTGAATGCGCTCCGGGAGGCGGATGGCCGGGTCAATCTCTCCTGGGGTTCCAACACCATTATCCAGGTGGCGGCGGGCTACGCCGATGTTGCGATTGAGTTCGCCAAGGGCTTTGCCACTTACGACATTCTCCCCGGACTGTATATCGGGCTGAAAACCGGACTGACAATTGTGGATTTGTCCGGCAATCCCATCACTTCGAAATTGGATCTGGAAGACATCATCGCCACTTTTCGGCGTGACCCCCAACATCCAAAGCGCCTGGCCTTCATCGCTGCCAAGGAACCAGCCCTGGCAGAACAAGTGCTCAAGCTGCTCAAGAAAAAATGAACTCGACGGCCCAAGCTAATCGCGAGATCCGCGTGTTCATCTCTTCGACGTTCCGCGATATGCAGGAGCGAGAGGAACTGTTGAAAAGATCTTCCCCTTAACTGCGGCGGCCTTGCGCCACTCCAAGAACTGGAAGGTACAAGAGTCCTCAAGGAACTGTCCGTCATGAGTAGTGAACTCAATCGATGCCCGAATTGCTTGGAGCCGCTGACGCAAGTCGGCCAATTCTTGATCTGTCCGCATCATGGACAGGTGTCGCTCGAGACACCACCCGGGCCCATGCGCATCTTCGTCAGTTACGGACACGACGCCAACGAGGAACTGGTCCGGCGTATCAAAGCCGATTTAGAAATGCGCGGGCACGACGTTTGGTTCGACAAGAGTGAGATCCGGTTCGGAGACGACTGGCGTCACTCCATCACGGACGGTATTTTGAAGAGCAACCGCGTCTTGTCCTTCCTCTCAAAACACTCTACTCGCGACCCCGGTGTCTGCCGCGATGAGATCGCCATTGCCATCGGCGTGAAGGGCGGCAACATCCAGACCATCCTCGTCGAGAGCGAGCAGGAGGTGCAGCCGCCAGTGAACATCGGCCACATCCAGTGGCTCGACATGCACGACTGGAGGGAGCGGCGCACTGCCGGTGAGGCCACGTGGGAAGACTGGTATCAGGGCAAACTAGCCGAGATCGTCCGGGTGGTGGAGAGCGACGAAAACCGCCGCTTTGCCGGTGAGATCGAAACTCTCAACGGCTATCTCAAACCCATCAAGTCTGAGGCCCGCATCTGCCAGTTACTGAGCAAAGGCTTCTACGGACGCCAATGGCTGTTTGAGGCGGTGGAGAACTGGCGAAAGGATCCAAAAGAGCTTGATTCCCGGCTTTTCTGGATCATGGGCGACCCCGGCGTTGGCAAGAGCGCCTTTGCCGCCCAACTGACCCACACGCGGGGCGACACGGTCATTGCCGCCCAGTTCTGCGAATGGGACAAGCCCGACCACCGCAGCGCGCAGCGAGTCGTCCGCAGCCTCGCCTTCCAACTCGCCACCCGGCTCCCCGACTATCGCAAGCTCCTGCTGACCCTGCCAGAGATTGCGGAGCTGGACCGGAAGGACGCAGCGGAACTTTTCGACTACCTCCTCGCCAACCCGCTGCGCTCGGTCATCAACGGCGGCCGGGAACGGTCTTTGATAGTGATTGATGCCCTGGATGAAGCCGGCGAGGCCGGGCGCAACCCGCTGGTGGAAATGCTCGCACGGAATGCCCAGCGCCTGCCCGACTGGCTCTGCCTCGTCGTGACCAGCCGGCCGGAGTTTGACGTCAGGACTCCGTTGCAGGCATTGAATCCTTTCCCGCTCGACACCAAGTCCGAATCCAACCGCGCCGACATCCGCGATTACCTGCGGCGTGAATTGGCGTCGCCTCTCCAGAACCGGCCGGATGCCGACCGCCTCGTGGAGCAAATCCTGGAAAAGAGCGAAGGCGTGTTCCTTTATGTCGAGCGCTTGTGCGACGACGTCCAGCGTGCCCATCTCTCGCTAGACCGATCGGAGCAATTCCCGCAAGGACTCGGCGGGATCTTTTGCCAATACTTCCAGCGGCAGTTCCCTGATCTCGACGAATTCCGCAAGGATGTGCGCCCTGCGCTACGCGCCATCCTCGCCGCCCGCGAACCGCTGCCCGTGGAGATCCTCCAACGCCTCTTCAACTGGCGGGACGAAGAGCTCCGCGACTTCACCCGCCATCTCGCCTCGTTCTTCCCGGTCACAGTCGACGCCGGTCACGAAATCATCAAGCCCTACCACAAATCACTCGTCGACTGGTTGACGGATCAGGCGAAGGCTGGGCCGTATTTTGTTAGCGCGTTGGAAGGGCATCGAATGTTGGGAGACTACTGCTTAAACATGTACGTGAAAACGCCGTGGAGTTTTTCGGGGTTTCTCAAACAGCACCTCCCCTACCACCTCGCTCAGGCAGAGGATGCTCCAACCCTTCTGTCGGTTCTTCTGGATTCACGTCTAAACTACTTCCATGTCTGGGCAGAACAGAACACGGCCGTCGAGGGTTGCCTATGTCTGGAGTTCCTCATTAAGTGGATACGAGGTTCGCTAGGCGAATCGCGATATGTGCCTCCGCTCGCGACGCAATTGGCTAGGTTGTACAACCGTCTCGGCCAGGACGATCAAGCTGATTCTTGGTTGCGGGTCGCGCTATCAGGAGAGCAATGTGGCAGTGATGCAACGCTCGTGCAAGCAGTCGCGTTGCATGAGTTGGGTTCATTGGCCTTGTCTCGGCACCAACTGTTTGACGCACACCGGGCCTACCGTCGAGCTTTGAAGATTGCACGTACTATTGCACCGCCCTCATCATCAGAGATTGCCGCAAATCTGATCGGTCTTGCCATTGTCACCTACGTCAGACAACTGCGCACGAACCGGACGATCCGGCTAGCTTCACTCGCTCTACGGTTTGCAGAAGTTGCTCAGGATCCTCCTCACATAGCCGAGGCGTGCCGCATTCTAACCGATGCCTACAAAGATGACGCGCAGTACGAGAAGGCGGAAGCATTCCTAGAGCGAGGACTGGCAACAGCTCGCGAGGCGGGGCTCGCTCATGCCATGATGTCGTTGCTCACAGCTCGCGGCTGGATGACGTACCAGCGGGCCGCGCTAGATGCGAGTAGCCCGGATTTGGCTGAATGTGCGTTTAGGGATGCGCTTCGTCAAGCAGAGTTCTCGCAGGACTGGAAGTATATAGCCGATGCCTGGTCGGGTCTGGGCCAATGTGGTGTCCTGACAAAACGGATGGAACTAGTCGATGAGTGCATCAGACATCTTGCCAGAGAGGCGACCGTTCCTCTTCCCCCGCATTTAGAAGCGCGACGCCTGCTCTTGGTGGCTTCATCTTTGCATCGAGCCGCTCGTTTTCGCGATGCAGCACTTGCTTACGCTCGTGCCGCCAGCTTTAGTCGACTCAATTCACTCTGGTCGCGGGAGGTAGATGCCGTCATCGGACAAGGTGCAGCAGCTTTTCATGCCGGTGATCATCAAGAGGCCGAGCAGCATTGGCATCGGGCAGCAGCCCTACTTGTCAGATGCCCGCGCGTCCGTCATCTCATCGCAGATCGTGTCATTCGAGCAATGAAAACAGATTCACAGATGTGCCCACTCTGAATGACTTCATCTCAGGGACATCCGCCTTCGCCTGCTCTGAAAAGTGCTTGACATCGCCGACGTTTGTTAGAGAGGCGATTTTTCGCCAGGCAAGAGTTTGACGCTCTGCGCGTTTGTCCGGCAGCCGTGCTCATCTCCAGAGCAAGTCTCTTGTTTTCCTGACGACTCGCATCAGGCGCGGAAACCGCTCCCGCTTTGTGAATCTTTCTGGAGTGAATAGATTTCGGATGACCACGTCGTGGTGTTTGTTGATCAAGTCGTTGGATGGATAGCTCACCAGCATCGCCTGATCACTGGAACCTTTGGAATACGGCGCGGAACTTCGAACCGCCTCTTCGAGAATATTTTCCAAGCCCTCGGGACGTGCAACACGAGATTGCCGCCCGAAATTGGGATTTAGAGGGAACTCTCGAACGCCCTGTAACATATCAACACTCAAACTTGAAAGCTCAGGGACATCTGCCCTCGCCTGCTTTACCAATGCATCGTCAGTCAGCTTCTCAAGCTGCGACCGATCCAACTTGGCGTTCTTGCTAATCATAAGGTCGATGACCGAGGACCGAGGAATCTTATTGGTTGTCAGCATATCAAACCTCAAAGTTGGGATATCTAAGTAGCTTAGGACAAATCGATCATGCTCGCGTCCGAGGGTTGCGTCAAGCACTCTCTACTAGCTGCTGAAGCCGCGCACCGCTCTTGCTGCGATGCTGAAGTCGAGCGTTTTAGTTCCCGCCATTACCGCCGGGTTGTTGTTCCTGGTCGGGCCGCTTCTGAGCCTGGTGGATCGCACCGGCATACCGGGATGGGCAGCCCGCCATTCCGCCCTGGTCCCCTACTGTGCGCTGGCGATTCTGTGGTGGAAGTTTCCTTAGTGATAGGAAATGAGCTCAGGAACGAGAAACTGGCATGACATTCCGATACAACCTCTTCAGAGTGATGAGCACAACCAGGTATCCATAGCCGAACCCGCCATTGTCAGCGGAATCCTGCTCAGCACGTCTTCCATCGACAGGCCCGGCTAGGAAACTGCAACCTCAGCGGCGGGCATCGACAACGGAAGCACCACCTCAAAGTCGGTTCCCTTTCCAACCACGCTTTTCACTTCGATGCGGCCATGATGTTCTTCCACAATACGGCGGGCGAGAGAGAGCCCGAGACCGGTGCCATTGCCCTTGGTGGTATAGAAGGGCCGGAAAATGTTGGGCAGGTGCTGCGGAGAGATACCACGCCCGTTGTCGCTGACAACCACAGTGGCGTGATCGTTTCGCCAACCGATCTCGACACGCACTAGGCCTGCGCCCTCGATCGACTGCACTGCGTTCAGTAGCAGATTCAGCAGCACCTGGTGGATCTGACCGCTGTCGTGCTCGACTTCCGGCAGATCGGGCGCCTTTTGCAGCTCGATCTTGATTGGTTTTGAGAGCACCTGCTGGCGAGCCAGCATCACGGCGTGTTCCACGGTGGTGTTGAGGTCGCTCAGGCGAACCTGCGGCGGGTGAGGCCGCGCTGTTTCCAGAAGATCCGTCAATATGCGATTGATCTGCACGATTTCCAGGCGAACATCTTTCACTACTGCGCACGCCGGACTGGTCGAAGGCAGATCGCGGCCGATGATTTCGATAACGCCCGCGATTCCGGCAAGCGGGTTGCGAATCTCGTGGGCCAAGCCTGCAGCCAGTTCGCCGAGCGTCGCGAGGTGCTCGGCGCGAGACACTTGCGTGCGATGCAGGCGCTCAATCTCCTCCCGGCTCTCCCGCAACTGCTGCATCATGTGGTTAAAGTTGCGGCCGAGGCTGCCGATTTCATCGTGGCGTCGGGAAAAGCTAACCGCCACATCCAGGTTGCCGTCACTCACCAGCGCGATTTTCTCCTGCAATTCGACCATGGGACGTTGAATCACATAGGCAAGCGCGACAATCAATACTGCACATATGGCGACCGCGACCGCGCCGGCGCCGATCAGCACCGTGTGGCGTACCGGGTCCCGCAAAGATACGGTCGCCACCAGGAAAAGCAGCAGCCCTGCCAGCAGTACGAACACTACCGGCAACAGTGCCTTGAGCTGCCAATTGAAGCGGATAGAACTCAACTCCAAGTCTTCCACCTGCGACGAACCCGCAGACGAGGAACGTGCGGTCGACGAACCTGCGGACGACGAACCTGTGGACATTGTGCGCTCGATTCCATTCGGCCCAGCAGGACGGGCCGCGGCAGTCGGTTGGACCGTTTCTGCGAAAGGCCCCGTCAGGTTCGCCGCGGATGAAGTGGGGTTAGGCATAAGCGTGCAGTCCCGGCAGCAGGTAAGTCACTCCGAAGAAAGTGAACATCACTACGGCAAAACCAATGATGGCGAAGTAAGCGGCGCGGCGCCCTCGCCATCCGCGAGTGACACGCATGTGCAGATAGCCGGCATACACCAACCAGGTAATCGCGGCCCAGGTTTCTTTTGGATCCCAACTCCAATACGAGCCCCAGGTCTGGTTCGCCCAATATGCTCCGGAGGCGATCATCAGAGTAAGCAAGGGGAAAGCAAGACAGATGGTTTTGTAGGTGATGCGGTCGAGGTTGTCCGCGCTGGGCAGCAAACGCGCCAAGTCCGGTCGCCGCCAAAGCAGCAGTAGATAAAGGAGCGAGATGAATACGCCGCCTACCAAGCCCGACAGTATGAAAGGGCTGGCGGCGAGACTTGTCGGGAATAATCCGTCGGTGTCGAGCGATGGATAGCGGCCATCGCTGGCACGCAGAATAAACATCACCACCGCCATCACCTGGAGGAGAATGCTGAGGAATACGGCGCGATTGGCGAGCGTCAGGAAGCTATCGTTCCTCTTCCAGCGCGCCAAACCGTAGAAGACCAGCGGCGATGCGACCACCAAGAGCGTTAGCGTCATCAGCCAGCCGAGGTCCGGAACGGTGACGAACAACCGCACGCCCCTGGAAAGGAAGACCTCCGATTTTTGTTCCGGATTCCACGCCACCAGGCTCAGCCCGCCCCACTTCTCGAAACGCGTTAAAACGACGCTCGCGTAAATAGCCAGTGTGCTGGCACTGGTCACGGCGAGGAAGGTCTCGGTTTTGGTGTTGTCCTGGATCAGGAACATCATGGCCAGAGCAAAGCTCAGGGCGCAGGCGGCGTAGGCCAGCATGGCCAGTGCGACGTGCACGTGCAGCCAGGTCGATTGCAGCGCGGGCACCAGTGGGTGAACTTCGGTCCGCAGCAACTGCATCAGCACCACGCCTACAATCGCCACAGGCATCGTGACCGTGCCAATGACCTTGACGCCATACTTCTTTTCGGCCACCAGTGTGAGCACGGCCAGCGTCCACACGAAGCTGAGCAGCATTTCGTAAACGCTCGAAAACGGCACGTGTCCACTTTCGTACCAGCGATGGGCAATGGCTGCAGTATTGGCGAGCAACCCGAGCCAGGTGGCGAGCGACGCGAACTTCACGTACGACTCCGTGCCCGTGACTCCAAATCCCAGATACAGCGCGCCGGCGCCGGAGTAGAAAATCAGTGTGGCGAAGAGCAGGTTTGTCTCGTTCAAGAGATTGCCACTCTTGACCACGTTCAGAAATGCCATGAACAGCAGGAACGCGATCGCCAATCCCACCAGCACGATCAGGGTCATGCCGGTGTTTGGTTGCTGCGGCTCTGCTTTTGCTCGTGCCATTTACATCCTCCAATAAGCCGGTTCAGTTCCCTGGGACGGTAGCGACCTGTTCGCTTGCTGAGGTCCTGGGAACGGGATTCAGTTCTTCTTCCACCAACTCCACCAGATGATTGAAGCGCTGCTCAAACGCGTCCCGATTGCGGTTCGCGCTGCCCCCGATCCACAGCGAGCATTTGCCCGTCTTTGGGTCGCACACCGGCACCACCCAAAATCGCGTGTGCACCACGTAGAACACGAATGCCAGTCCAATGCCTATCAGCACTACACCTGACCAGACTCCCCACTGTCCCGGCTCGTGCGAAACCTGTAATCCCGTGAAATGGCCCATCTTTAGATCGGTGGCCTGGAACTGGTAGGGCGCCTTCGAGTTGTCGGCGACTTCGTCCATCTGTGGGATCCACACGTCGAAGTCTTTCCCGGCCCTCTTCGAAGTCACGACCAAGTGGGCGGCCGGATTTTCCAAATAGTTCGACTTCTTGTACACCTGCCCGTCATGGACGGCGAAGTCGGGAAGAAATTCGGCGAAACGCACCGTGGTATCGGCGTCGAGTGAAACGGTGTCGTTCAGCGCCAGCCCGATTTCCTTCTTCTCGCCAGAACCGCCGCTCGGAGTCGCGACCAGCAGGAACTTGTCGACCTTGCCATTCAGGCCGTAACTCGATTGGTAGAAGCGGACACCGCTGTAGAGAAGCGGGTCGTTCACGACAATTTCTTTTTTCTGTACATCCCGTCCGTCTTCCACCACGGCCAGCTGGGACCACCACTTCTTCGGAGTGCCGTCCTTGTAGTTTTCCTGACCGGCGGCATCGCAGCGAATGGCAAACGGGAGCGTGCGCGTGCTGCCGCCACGTATTTCGACCATGTTGGAGGTCTGCCCCTCATTCAGACTGAGATATCCACGCCAGCCCCAAATACCGTCCACGATCGTGCCAAAGAAAATGAGCAGGAGGCTGGCATGGACGATGTACACCGCGAGTTCGGAGATCCGGTGCCGTTCCGCGAAAATTCCGAAGTGGTCTTCGCGCACCACCCGCTCGGGTTTGAATCCCAGCGAATGCAGTGCGCGCTCAGCCGCCACCAACCCCGACTCTTCGTCCGCGATGGCCAGCGATTTCTGTGGATGTGAAGCGCGGCGGAAGCTTTCGTCGGGATATTTGTACGGACGCGAGAAGTAGCGCCACGAGTTGGGGAAACGATCGATGGAAGCCGCTACGATGCAGAGGCTGACCAGCAACAGCAATCCGAGGAACCACCAGGCGTGAAATACGTCGGTCAACCCCACCGCATCCAGGATGCGGAGCACATGCGGGGAGTAGGCGCTCTGCATCTCGTCGGGCTCGGTGGCTGGCCGCTGAAGCACGATGGTTCCGACCGCCGAGAGAATCACGACCAGGATCAAGAGAACCACGCCGGTCTGGATCGAAGCAATGGTGCGCCACGTCTTGTGGGCGAGCGCGCGCAAATTTAAGGACATTTTCCTACCCCATTCCCACGCTTGAAGTGCAAGTTCCCCGCCAGACACATCGTAACCTGTAAGCAACAGATTTTGTGGTACTTAGCAGACGCGATGGCGATGGGGACTAGCGCCGGTTTGGGCTATATCGCGCACTCTCAACCAGTTCGGCGGGGATTTCACACATCACACGAGTGTCGTGACGCCGCTCACCCACCCTTGTGATGGCCTGCCGCGGCGACTCCGGATGCGAGACCATGGAATGTGACGAACATCACACACCCCAGTGATGGCGCGCCTTCCCGGCATTCGCTTGCCGAGTTCCAATAGTCTCTGGTATGACAGGGTGAGACACCGAAACGTTCCAGACCAGGGAGTATTTTGCAGAAAAGGACGACGCGTCCACGCTGGGTCATTTCACCAACGGGCTGTGGCAGAAGGCCCATTCGGCGGCCATAATTATGCTCAGAGGTTTCGTAGCAGATCGCGTGTGTTCCTCAACCTACTTTTATTCAATCAGTTACGGGCCCTTTGTGACTCGTAACCGCGTTCCTGTGATACGGCTACGTTCGTGCAAACGCAGCCTTCGGAGGCGATTTGAAAGTGCTCCCCCCTCGCATCTGGTTCCACAAAAAGGTCGCAATTCATAGCGACCGCCCGCTTGCCGTTGTCGTTCTCATTTTGGTCACGCTGATCGCGCTGCTCCTCTCGCGCGCCAGCGCCGCCGTTCACCCCGTTCCGCTCGATCCGAAGATCGACAGCGCCAAGTGCCTCGAATGCCACGAGGATAAGTCGAAAGGCAAGGCCGTCCACTCCGCTATGGCTATGGGCTGTCTGAGCTGCCATGAAGTCCGGGTCAACAGGGACACCACCCGCGTAAAGCTGATTACCGCCACTCCTTATAAGCTCTGCCTCTCCTGCCACAGCGACAAAGATGCCTCGCAGATCAAGGGACACGTCCACCAGCCGGCGATTCGCGATTGCCTGACCTGCCACGATCCGCATACTTCCGCCAACAAGTTTCAGTTGCTGAAGGCAACCGCCGGGGAGAAAAAAGAAAATCTTTGCCTCACCTGCCACACCCAGGGAACAAATGTTCCAGCGAAGGGCAGCCGGCACGCCGCACTCGACTCGGGCTGCGACGCTTGCCACACCACGCATAAGACCGGCGAGGCAGGAAAAGCCGAGTTTGATTTCCATTTGACCAAGGCGACGCCAGCCCTCTGCCTGGACTGCCATGATGTGAAGGGTGCGGACTTACAAAAGGCGCACCAGAACCAGCCCTTCGAGAAAGCAGATTGCCTGACCTGCCACGACCCACACCAGTCAGACAATTCCAAGCTGATGGCCAAGTTCATGCACCCGCCATTCGCCGACAAGCAGTGCGACACTTGCCACGCTCCCGCAAAGGACGGAAAAGTGGTGCTGACGCAGGCCGATGCCAAGTCGCTTTGCGTGACCTGCCACTCCGACAAGGCCGAGCAGATCGAGAAGGCGAAAGTGCAGCATCCGGGCGCGGCGGGCGATTGCACCGACTGCCATAGCCCCCATGCCAGCCAACAGCCGTTCCTTCCCAAGACGAATGCGGTTAGTATTTGCCTGGGCTGCCACACGGACATTGCCGATCTCGGCAAGAAAACTGTGCACCACCAGCCCGTTTTCGTGCAAGGCTGCGACTCTTGCCATGACGGACACGGCAATGACAACGAACACCTGCTGCTCGCGGCGACGCCCAACAAACTCTGTCTCGAGTGTCACGGCCCCGACTCCAAGCCGAAGAAACTAGAGAGCGAGCACCTGGTAACCATCTTCGACGGCAAGGTAAAATTGCCGGACGACTACTTCGTCCGGGTCCCGATTCTGCCGCTGAAATACGGCACCGGCCATCCGGTGGAACGTCACCCGGTCGCGGACCTGGTGGATCCAAACGATCTGACCAAGGTCGTGACCAAGTTGAATTGCCTGACCTGCCATCAGCCGCATGCTTCGGCAAAGCCCGACCTGCTGGTCAACGATCAGGCCAATAACCAGGCGTTTTGCAGGACGTGTCACAAGGGTATGATTCCTTCTGGCGCCGGAAGAGGAGGGATGTAGAAATGTCTAGCCTTCGACAGAAGTTGATGCGCAAAGGAACGGCGGCAGCGGCGCTGCTGGTTGTGTTGGCCTTGACTTGGGCTGCCCCGTTGGCCTTCTGTGGTGACAAGAATAAGAAGAAGGATGCCACCCCAGCAGCGCCCGCGGCTCCGGTGAAAACGCCAGACTTTTCTAATGTCGTATTCCCCTCCCCGCCTGCCATAACGCGGCTGAAGTATTTGGATTATTTCTCCGCCCAGAAGCAAGAGGCTCCTTCACAGGCCAAGAAAGAGAAGGTGAAGGTCTCCTGGATGGATCGTATGGCGGGTGTCTCGGCGGACTCTAGCAAGAACCCTAACGTTGCGAAACCCCGCTTCCAGCTGCTTGCCCCCTACGGGGTGGCCGTCGATTCCAAGGGCCGGCTGTACGTGGCCGACACCAAGGTCGGTGCCATCTTCGTCTTCAACACCGACACCGATGACCTTGAACTCATCAAGCATGGCACGCATGCGAAGTTTGGATCCATCTTCGGTTTAGCCATGGATGACAACGACAACCTTTTTGTTTCTGACGGCGAATACCATCACGTGCTGGTGTTCGATGCGACCCACAAACTGGTAGCCGGCTTCGGCGACGACGTGATGAAAGACCCGAACGGCATGGCCATCGACGCCGAAAACCGCTTCCTCTATGTGGCCGATACGCAACTGGACCAGGTCCTGGTTTACGATGCCGATACTTACAAACTCCTGCGCCGCATCGGAACCACCGGCAAGGATCACACCCTCACCGATCCTGGAAACTTCTCCAAGCCGACCAATGTCGCGTTGGATAAGGAAGGCAACCTCTACGTCACTGACACCTTGAACGACCGCGTCGAGATCTTTGACGCCGATGGCACCTTCATCCGTACGTTCGGCAAGAACGGCGATGGTCCCGGCGACTTCGCGCGGCCTAAGGGCATTGCCATCGATGCCGACGGGCATGTCTGGGTGGCCGACGCTATGTTGAATCGCGTTCAGGTGTTCACTCCGCTTGGCGGTTTGCTCCTTGCCTTTGGCTCATTCGGCATTCTGCCGGCGCAGTTCCAGGCCCTCACCGGCCTCACCATCGACAAGAACAACCGCGTCTTCACCTCCGAGCAAATGCTGGGGCGGGTGCAGATGTACCGCTATACGACCAACGCCGAGGCCAAGGCTGAGGGCGCGCGGCGTCAAGCGGAGTTGGAGAAGAAGGCGCTGGATCGGAGCGCGGCAACCAAGCCCGTCGCGGATGTGCAGGCGAGCGACGCCAAGACTGCCGACGCTAAGACTGGCAGCGCTAAGACTAGCGACGCGCCGTCCACCGCCCCGGCACCGTCCCCCTGGCAGGTCATGAAGCAGCAAGGTGCACCCAGTGCGACTCCTCCTGATAAGAGTTCAACCACTCCTCCTAACCGATGATCTTCCGTTGGATGAATGGCACACTACACCCCGCTTCCGGTAAACGGAGGCGGGGTGTCTACCCTTTTAAGGTCGTGTGGGGACGGGCATCCCGCCCGTCCAAGCCGAGCACAACTCGGCACCCGCTCCCAGCCACAGCTTCCTTGGCCGATCTGGCGTCGATACCTTGGGATGGCGGGGTTGGGTCCTCTGGCATTACTTGGGTCATTTCACCAATTAGGTGCGGGAGAACGCCCATCTGCATCACAAAATACCCCTATGGAATTTCGCAACACTTCCTGAAATACAGTGTAACTCTTTCCGCAACAATAAGTTACAACCATATCCAGAAATCGCCATCTTCCCAGAATTAAGGTGAGGCTCGTGCAAATGCATAGGTGGGTATGATCCCACAGTCTCAAACCCGGTCCACCAGGATTCCAGCGGCGCAGTCCCGCCGCCACAAGATTTTGGTTACCTTCGGGCAGCCAAATGCTTTACCTCGAGGTAGCAAATCGCAATACGTAGCAAATATTTGTACAAAATTCAAAAGATGTGCACATTCAATGGAGGTTTTATCTATATGAAGAAGCTAGCGTTACTTGTTCTGTTCGTCGCTCTGGTCGGCAGCCTCGGTATGGCTCAGATCATCAGCGGCAACACAGCATACATTCCGACAGTTGACGTCATGGGCGCGCACGAAAACGGCGGCCGTGGCTGCGCCGGTTGTCACGCTCCGCACAGCGGCGGACGCGGTTCAGGCGGCAACATCATCAGTGGTGGCGCCGCTTAC
>Ga0224558_1001883_pt1 | contig 20640 bp, 10 predicted proteins | sample 714S32024metaG_FD_180682 | JGI IMG/M metagenome (GOLD analysis project Ga0224558, IMG submission 180682) | Peat soil microbial communities from Stordalen Mire, Sweden - 717 S3 20-24 | ecosystem: Environmental > Terrestrial > Soil > Wetlands > Peat | place: Sweden: Norrbotten County, Stordalen...
CTCGCCAACGAATTGCGTCTGGTCACTGTGAGATGCCTTCGGCGATCGCTGAGGACTTCGCAGGCGAAGTGTGCACCGAAAACGCTTCGCCAAACAAGCGGCAATCCGGTCCGATTTACCGCGAATGCGGTGCTGATGCAGATCGACCTCGAGTTCATTAGGAGGGGAGTCTGCGGTGTCGGTAAGCTCCGGCCAGTAAGATCGCGGGGAAATCGCTATGCTAAAGGACCATGATTACCGACATACAATTTGAACAGAAATGGATTTTGCAAGGTCGGCCGTGCGGCCAAAGGGCAGCCGACCTAAAAGAAAGAGGGGAGAACAGACGGAGCACCAGTCGTCAGCGGCGTTCGCGGCTGCGGCAATTGAGTGGGCTCGAAAACAACCCGCCACTGTTAACAAGGGCGACACAGGGGACAATTACGAAGAAGGCGACCACCAGCGCTCGATGCGTAACGAGACTCTGGTCACCGCCGCCATGATTGCCGCCCGCGACGGCGGCGCTGAACTCATCGCCAAGCACGAAGATTGGATTCGAGAGACGTTTGTGCGCGCTCTGAAAGGCCCGAATGACTCCGTTCACAGAGTGCGAGCCGGCTTGCAATTCAATCCCATCGCGATCGCTTTTGCCGGAATGGTGCTGTTGTTGAAGAATCGCTTTGCTCTGGAGGATGTCCGCACGCTCCTCGAAAGCGCCGGTAATGACAACCCGGCCGCCTCTCACGGTTTCACGGCAGCCGCCGGATTGCTCGCTGAGATCGATGAACGTCTGCCGCGCGCGGTGCTGCGCTGCGCTTTCGCGGCACGCACAACGCCGCACCGCAGCTGGCGGAAGCCGGAGGTTGAATACAACGCGCGTGTTGAGCTTTCCAGGCAAAAGGTGAAGGATGCCATAGACGCGGAGCTGGCGTGGTTGACAGGTAAGCAGGGGGAGCCCGAATGGCAGCAATTTCCACCGAGTCCGGCCCGTCCTCGGCACCGTTTCGTGCGGGTGCCAGGCACGCGGAAAAAAGTGCCCGCTGAGCAACCACCTGAACCGGATGTACGTACTGATCATCAGGGTGCGGCATTATGGCTGGGAGGCGCGGCGAGCCTCTTTGATGTCACGAAGCGGCCATGGCTGCGCGACATCGTAAAGGCGTATGGCGGATGGACCTTCGTCGCGAATGGATCAGAACTGGAGGAGGATGAGGATACTGACCGTGGTCCGACAGAATGGAACAATGCCTTCTTCAAACTCCTGGCTTATTGTCTACCCGGTCTGACATCGGCCCAAGTTGAAGAAGTCGCGCTCGGACCCATTGCTGGCCTGCCGGACGGACCCTTTTTCGATGTTACGAGCGCGTTCCTGCCAGAGGTGGACGGCGTCTATTTCAATCACTTTACTTTGCAGGACGCTCAGGCCGTGCAGGTACGAACCGCTCTGTTCAAGAGGATCATGACCACGAGGGCCTGGGAGCGCCATGTTCGCGAGCGGTCAACGTCGACCGAGTTCCACTTCGGGCCGGCAATGGCGGTGGTCCTGTTTAACGAATACTGGAGCTTCCAGCCGCCAAAGTGCTATCTGAAACCGAAGGGTGTCGATCACCTAGGCCCGTTTCTGCCCCTGTTGAAGGAAGTGGCGCAAAGCGCCCAGTTTTTGCTCGCGGTTATCGCTCTGCTCAACCTTCTTGAGGTTGCGCCGCAGCCGGCTCATCTGCCAGTGATCGTCGCGGCGGGGAAGGGTTGGCTGGCCGGCCATCCGGACAACAAGGAGTTCTGGATTGATCAGGGGATCGGGCGTCGGCTCTGTTCATTGATGGAGGCGATTCTCGCTTCCGATCCGAAACCGTTCGCGTCGGACCAACCGCTCCGGAAAGATATCGACAGCTTGTTAGGCACCCTGGTTCGCATGGGCATCGCGGAGGCTCATCGGTTGGAGGAAAGTCTCCGTCTCATCTAAGTTCCGTCGCGGATGAATTGGCTGGCCGACAAGAAATATCTCTTGGAAGATGGTGTGCGGTCGACAGCCGAGTGAAGGTATGAGGCGCCGGCTGACTGTCGGTCTGTCGCTAGGGAAGTAATCGCCGTCGATCCCCCCTCTTAGCGTGCTTTGGGTGTGCGAAATGGCGAGATGCAGCACCGCTCGGTGATGACGAGCAGAGTGCCACCTCGACAGGGTAGCCGCTCAGGAAACAGAGCCGATCAATTACAATCCCTTGCCGGGGGGATTCATGGCAAATCTACGCGGGCTGGCGTCTTTTGTGTCGGAGTTGAGGGTAGAGCGAACGAATCTGGTAGATCGGCTTAGGCAGGTCGATGCGGCTCTTTCAGTTCTTGGCAAGTTGAACAGCGGGAGTTCGGGGCACACGGTGTCGGCGTCGGCTCGAAAACGGATGAGCCTCGCGCAGAAGGCGCGTTGGGCAAAGACGAACAGTCAGGGGGCCACAGTGAAACCCAAGCGCACCATGTCAGCAGCAGGCAGAAAGAGAATCGCCGCGGCGCAGCGGGCGAGATGGGCGAAGATTCGGGCAGCAAAGAACCAATAGCCAGGGCTACATCTCAGTGCCCTGGCAATAGAGCATAGGGTGCCTCGAAATGATAAATCTCTTTACAGTTGACGACGGCAATCTGGTCCCTCTCCAACGCACACAGTTGCCGAAAGAAGACATGCTTGAGGCGTGGATTGCGAAAGATCCGAAGATCCTCGGACTCAATGTCGTGCTCATCGGCCGTCAGATTGTCACCGATTTCGGTGGTCGCATCGACATTTTGGCGATTGACCGCGGGGGCAATCTCACGATTGTGGAGTTGAAGCGCGACAAAAGCCCGCGTGAGATCGTAGCTCAAATCCTCGATTACGCCAGCTGGGTTTGCAAACTCAGTGCCAAGGATGTCTATGGCATTGCTTCCGAGTATCTTGGGAAGAGTCTGGATGCCATATTTCTAGACGCATTCGGTATCGCTGTCCCGGAGAATCTGAACACCGCACACAATATGGTGATCATCGCCAGCGAACTGGATGCTTCTCAAAGCGAATCGTCGAGTACTTGTCTGAAGTTCACGACCTGAGTATTAACACCCTCTTCTTCAGTACATTCGAACAGGATGGGAGGTTGTTGATGGGCGCAGACTGGCTCATGGACCAGGCGGAGGTAGTAACTAGATCCGTCAGCAACAAGAAGCCGAGAGCGCCGTGGTCGGGGTTCTGGTACGTCAACGTTGATGATTGCAAAGAGCGCAGCTGGGAGGATTGTCGACGGTTTGGCTTCTTGGCGGCGGGCGGCGGGCGAATCTATTCGGATCAACTACAAAGACTGGATATCGGTGACCAAGTGTTTGCTTACCAGAAGAAGGCGGGATATGTGGGTTACGGCATTGTGACCCAGAAGGTCCGACCAGCAAGTGAGTTTAGGTGCGATGGCAAGCTGCTTTCGGAGTGCGTCCAGTCCTCACCCGATCTACTGCTCCACAAGAACGATCCAGACTTGGAGGAATATGCCATCGGCATCGACTGGAAGAAAACTTTCACTATCCAGGACGCAAAGAAATCTTCAGGGATGTTTGCAAACCAGAACGTCGTCTGCAAATTGAGCGATCCCGAGACACTCGAATTTCTCAAACGCGCTTTTGAACTTTCCTAGCGTCTCTTGCAGCTTCAGTTGATGCCTTCTGTTTGTCGGCGTCTTGGAGCACGCAGTTGTGCGATCCCATCGTCAGTCATCAGGACCTATGTCCGACAAACCTTGGCCATCTCTTTCCTTAGACGATTTGAGGAGAAAGACTATCACGTCGATGCTGCCACCGCGCGCTATCTGCGCTCTGTTTGCGTGCTTTAGGTGAGCTGTGAGAAGAAGCCCGTTTGGGGTTGCCTTGCGTACATGAGGGTGCAACCTCGACAGGGTAGCGTCTTCTCGGGTGCCCAAGCGCTTTCCATGCCGCCGACATTCGCGCAGGTTCGGTTCATGACAGTGTTTTTTACTTGAACTCTGTAGGACTCGCCGTATGATGGCGCAAATGCCCCACGGAAATTTAAGAAAGGTCTTCCTCGTCGTCGCCGGAGGGAATCCCTCCGCGGAGAGACACTTCGAAGACACGATCCAGCGTAAAAGGACTCTGCAGGAAGTCAGGGGATTTTTGCCGTCCCAAGAGATCGAAAACCTGGAGAAGATTTATCACGGATCGAACTTCATTGTGTGGGGAGCGGTTCCCGGGCCCATGAACGAATCGAGGTGGGAGAAGATGGCAGCGGGGGACGTGGTCCTCATCTACAACAGCGGTCGCATTCGTTTTGCCGGGGAGATTGCCGCCAAGGTTAGAAATAAGGATCTCGCCCGATATTTCTGGAAAGAGAACGATGCTGGCAGCACGTGGGAGTTGATGTACTTCATCGTAAACGAGGAGAGAACTGACGTTCCCATCGAGAAGCTGAATCCCTTGTTCGATTATCAATCCAACTACCATCCGCAAGGATTCTCAATGATCAACGAGGCAGCGGTCGCGAATTTCGCACAGAACTACGGCGATATTCTCGGCGTGCTGAAGACTCTCGAACGCGGAGAGGAACTGATTCACCTGCCGACTCGCAAAGAAGTCGTGAGCGCGCGCATTGATGAGCACATCGAACGTGTGCCAACTGAGCATGACGAGATGCAGTGGAGACTGATTCGCCTAGGGCAGCTTGCGAGGTGCTATGTCTGGGTACCCCGAAACGATCAGGCTAAACAGTATGAGGGACACAAGTTCCGTGATTCAGTACTGAGTGAATTCCACCAAACGCTAGACGTGCCCCGGAGCATCGAGAACATTGACGTAGTCTGGAAATTCGGGCCTTACTCGATAAAGTCGGCATTCGAGATCGAGCACTCGACTTCCGTTTACTCCGGGATTCTTAGGCTGTCAGATCTCAGGGCGGAGGCGCCGAATTCAAACTATCCCATGTTCATCGTCGCCTCCGAGGACAGGCGAAGGAAGGTGTTTGAAGAGCTGAGGCGGCCAACCTTTTCTGGACCTTGCTTGCGTCTGAACGAGGTGATCAGGTTCTTGGGGTACGAGAAGCTCCGTGAGATTGATGAGTCATCCAAGAATGCCAAAGACTTCGACACAAGCATCATGCTGGCAGCTGGCGAAAGCGTTCCCCGGGTTTAACATCGGCGAGCGATTCTCGAAGATCGTTACCGCCGCGAATTTTCTGCGGCTCCTTGCGAGCATTGACAAGCTACGGGCTAACGTCTCTGCTCGCCGTTGAGTCGATCCCGTGCCACGAACAAGTAACGGCGGTATCGGTGCGGTCATCACCCGTCTGGGAAGCGGGAAGTGGTTATCGCGTCTGCCGGCAACCGGGTAGGCCATAGCGAGTAGGATTCTCCCTTTCGCAAGGGCGCATCACTCGGCTCCTCCCCGGGTACCCGCCGAGATAGTTGCTTGCAGCTTATCGAGCTCTGCTTTCCGCTAGCGCCTTCTGAATCGCCTTCTCCGCTAGGGGCGCCATGATCTTATACCCGGCATCAGTCGGGTGCAGCCCGTCGTCAGCCAGAGCACGCTTCAGCATGCCTCGCTCGTCTACTAGGGCGCTGAAGTAGTCGAGATACACGAGGCGGTTCTTGGCGCAGTAGTCTTTAAGCCACTTGTTCAGCGCCAAGATTCTATCGCGCGGACGCAGCGCAAAAGACTCCTCAGCATCGTGCGTGTAGTTGTGCACGGGGAGGACGGACGCAAACACCATCCAGATGCGGTGCGCGCGCGCCAGCTCGGCCATGGAAGCCAAGTTGGCCTCGATGTCCTCGTTAGACGTGGGCCCGGTGACGCCGGCGATGTCGTTGGTCCCCGCCAGCACGACTACCACTTTGGGGTGCAGATCAATCACATCCTGACGGAAACGCAACAGCATCTCGGCTGTGGTCTGCCCATCGATGCCGCGGTTGATATAAGGCTTGCCAGGAAAATAGTCTGGTAACTTCCAGTAGTCGGTGATGGAGTCGCCAAGAAATACGGCTCGTTTTTCGCCCGCCGCCGGCGGCGCAAGCGCGGCGTCGGCCTCCCGATAGCGTGCCAGTTGCCCGAAGTCGTCGGTGTAGATCGCAATCCGCGACGCCCGGTACTGATCCAGCCCGGCGAAGCCAGTGGAAGGGATGGAAGGAGCCAGCTGCTGCGCCAGGGCTGGAAGGGAGAGAAGGATTGCAAATAGCAGTTGCGATATGCTGCGGATCGGCTGTAGGCTCATGTTCTCCTCGAAAAACAGGATAGCCTATGCTAACCAGCTAACCACCCGCCCAGGCAATTGGTGGTGTGGGGACTTACACCCCACTAGATTCACAGCCTTGTCGGCTGCTCCAGTGTAATCGGGATTTTTTCGCCAGCTGATACTATTTGAGACGCGGAAGAAGCTTTCTGGTCACATGCGGTACAGTGCGACGTTGCGCCGCAAGTCGAGAAGTTCGTTGATCCAAAGGAGTGCCTCTATCGGAGTCTTCGCGCAAGCGGTTGCCCACCCCAAGGACACGATGCGTCCGGGAGGCTGACCTGCCCGATTCGGGGACTGCCGTCAGGTCGATCACCGCGATCCCATTCCCTGTGCCGGTTATGGCAATCAGGACGTTGTCCCTGCCGTCTTCGACAAGCGCATCATAGTTCGGGGAGAGTGGGATCGGCAGCGATATGCGAGTTCGAAGGTTGCCGCGCCTCACTCTTTTTCCGGCATCCTCCCGGCGTCGCCGATTGGACTTTATCGGTTTTGCCTCTTAGGCTGGCTGCGCCGTAGGATCGAGCGGAGCGTCCCGACTTCGAGGTTAATCGTCTTCGGCGAGGCTTTCTCCGCGAGGCGGTCCTGTTGGTCGTGGCTTGCCCCAGAACCTCTTTATGGTGATTGGCATCACTGCTGCCCATTCGGCTATAGTGCATCCTGTCTGCGCCACAAGGGACACCACAATGCCCAGAGCCGAGGGTCTGTTGAACGAGGAAAGACGACGCGCCATTCTGTATGCCCTGAACCGCGATGGCCGCGTGTTGGTGAAAGATCTAGCCGAAAATTTCCTGATCTCCCAGATCACAATCCGCAAGGATCTTGAGGTACTGCACGCCCACGGCCTTCTGCATCGCACTCATGGCGGGGCCCTGCCTCCGTCCTTCGGAGCCTTGAGCGACCTTTCAGTGCAAGATAAGGAAAAGCTGCACCGCGCGGAGAAAGTGCGAATTGCCCAAGCCGCAGTCCGGCTGGTGGAAGAAGGCCAGTCGATCCTGTTCGATTCGGGGACCACGACTATGGCGATCGCCCGGGCCTTGCGTCACTTCCGCAGGCTGACAGTCATCACCAACGCCATCAACATCGCCGCGGAACTCGCCAACTCGGAGATCGAGGTGATCCTCACTGGAGGCGCGGTCCGCAAGAACTCCTTTTCCCTGGTCGGCCCGTTGGCCGAACAAACGCTGCATCACCTCAGCGCCGACATTTTGTTCCTGGGTGTCGATGGTTTTGATACGCGCTTGGGATTGAGCACGCCGAATCTGCAGGAAGCCAAAGTAAATCAGGTTATGGTCGAGATTTCCCGAAGGGTCATCGCCGTTTGTGACTCGAGCAAGTTTGGACGGCGAAGTCTTTCGACGATTGTTCCGCCGAATGCCATTCATCACGTCATCACCGACAAGAAGATCGCGAAGACCGATTGCCGAAATCTCAAAGATGCCGGAGTTGCCTTGACACTGGTATAGCCGGAAGGACCATGCCATTTAGGGCTCCTTGTGTGCCCGGTTCAGCTGGGGCCGGATAACGATATCAGCCGAAACAAAACACTCGTGATCGTAAGCATTCTGTGCCCGCTGACGGGGAAAGCACCCGTTGGTACCGCCTTGGCCCCGCTTCTCCCTCAGCAGCAAGATACCCACCAGGAGTGCACTGGTTTTGAAGTGGCGGTTTTGAAGAAGAGCTGAGATTACTGACACTTCCAGCGCAATCTCGCCTGGGGGGGCCCTCAAACCCTTTACCAGGTTTTCTCCAATACCTCTTGACAATTGACCGGGCGGATACTAGAAAGTATTCGTAACAAATCGAAATAGAAATACTATATTCCCGAATCAGTGCGCTTCCCAGGCGCCTGGTGTTCTCAAAGCAAGGTCTTTACCGGACGAAGTCGGCTCAGCCGTTGTTTACGACACGGAGGTGCACAATGCGTATCCTGAAAATCAAGACGTTTTCGACGGCCATCCTGGCTCTGTGTGCGCTAGTCGCAAGCCAGGCTCCAGTCTTTGGGCAGGCGAGCTATCAAGCCCAGATTCGCGGGGTGGTGGCAGACTCCACCGGGGCAGTCTTGCCGAATGCCACGGTCACCATCACCGAGGTCGGAACCAATGTGACGCAGACGGCGACAACTGGCCGTTCCGGCGAGTACATTCTGCGGGCTTTGCGGCCCTCCACCTACGTCGTGACGGTGGCAGCCGCAGGCTTTCAGACGGTGGAGCGGAAGGGGGTCGTCCTGGCGGTCGATCAGGAGGCCAGTCTGAACTTTTCTCTCCGGCCCGCGGGCACATCCACGCAGGTGCAAGTGACGGAAGCGGCGCCGCTGCTGGACGCCGGGAACTCCTCTTTAGGCACGGATATCACCAGCGAGTACCTCAAGGAAATTCCGCTTCTCAACCGCAACTTCTTCGGGCTTGTCTTTATGACTGCCGGTGTGAGTGAGACAGCCGGTTCCGGTACCGCCGACAACTATCCTTCCGGCACGAACTTTGTTTCCAACGGGCAGCGCAACGCCACCGCGGAGGTTCGGGTGGATGGCGCGCTGATCACTGCCCCGGAAGAAGGTGAAGGAGGGAACTCCAACGTCTTCTATGAGCCTTCCGTCGAGGCGGTGCAGGAGTTCAAGGTCCAGAACAACGCCTCTTCCGCCGAGTTCGGCAGCAACGGCGGCACCGTGGTCAACATGGCATTGAAGAGCGGCACCAATGCTTTCCATGGCAGCGCCTGGTGGTTCGGACAGCGCGGCGCCTTTGATGCCAATGACTTTTTCAGCAACGCGGCCGGCCTGCCCAAGCCGGACCACTCTCGAAATCAGTACGGCTTCTCCCTGGGAGGACCCGTGAGGAAAAACAAGACGTTTTTCTTTGTCGACATGGAACGGGTTCTTGAGACTGACCCCATCAATATCGTCGGCACTGTTCCTACTCCGGACGAACGGAAGGGAGACTTTTCCCAGGCTCTAATTACGGATCCGAACACCGGGGACGTGGTCCCCAACCTGATCTTCAACCCGTTCAGCCTCGACAGCGACGGGAATCGGATGCCGTTCACCGACAACAAAATTCCCCCGGAGTTAAAGGACCTTGTAGGGCAGAACATTCTCAACCTGTACCCCGCCCCGAACCAGCCCGGCGATCCGGATGGTACAAACAATTTCCGGGCAAACACCAACAACACCAGCAAGGGACTGCAGTTTGACGTCAAGGTCGATCATCAGATCTCCAACGGCACCCACCTGGCGGGACGATACAGTCACGCGCACTCTTCCAGTTCGGTGCCCACCGTATTAGGGGATGGGGAGTTTAATGACGGCAACAACTACGTCACCACGGTCAACAATGGGGGCCTGCAGTTTGACTGGACGCTGCGTCCCACCTTGCTTCTGAGCAGCCGGTTCGCCGTGGAGCATGTTCACGCGCCGGGTTTCACGACCTATCCCAGTGCACAATCCGCCGGATTCCCTCCTATTCTCGACACCGCGAACGGGATTGCCCGCATGCCAGCGATCCAGGTGGATTCCCCATGGACTTCCATCTACGACCAGTGTTGCGTGGATACCAAGCTTGACCACACCCTGTATTCGTATTCTTCCTCCCTGGCGTGGGCCAAGGGGAAACACAGTATCAAATTCGGAGGCGAGCAGCGTAGCTTCTTGAACAACTTTCAGGAGCCCAATTACGCCAGCGGATACTTCCATTTTGCGCAGACCGTGACCGAGAACATCATCGGCAATCTCGACCCAACCCAGGGCAACCCCTTTGCGGATATCTATTTGGGAATCGGCGATTACGGCGGGATCGGTGTCGATCCGATGGCCTTCAACAAGTCGAAGGACACGTCTTTTTATGTGCAGGACGACTTTCGGGCAACGCCGAAGCTGACCCTGAACTTCGGCATGCGTTACGAGTGGAGCACGCCTTACACCGAGCGATTGAACCACGTCGAGTTCAGCGACTTTACCGGCAGTAGCGGCATCACTATTGACTTAAGCAGCGGAGATCCCCAGTTGCAGGCTCTAGGTCTCGGACCCACCCAGTTGAATGGGATTACCCGCTTCCCCAGTTCCTCCCAGCGAAACGTTCCTGTTGACCGGAATAACTGGGCGCCACGCTTGGGATTTGCTTACCAGCTCACGCCCGACACCGTGGTTCGCGGCGGCGCCGGTGTCTACTACGGGATGAACGTCGCGACCAATTACCAGTACGTGGGCACGGCGTTCCGCAAAGACGGGGTCGTTTACTTTACCAAGGACAACTTTCAAACCCAATATGCGACCTTGGAGAATCCATTCCCCACTGGTCTCCCCGCGCCACAGGGAGAAAAATACGGTCCCCTCGCGATGTGGGGATTCGGCAATGCTAACGATCTCGGTACTACCGCGGCGAGAAATGCTGAGATCTATCAATGGAGCCTGGGTGTGCAGCGTTTGCTTCCCGGTCAGATGGTCCTCTCCGTGGACTACTCAGCCAATCGCAGTACCCATCTTCCCTGGGGCGGCGCCGCCGGTCCTACGACGCGCAACCGAAATTACATACCTTCCTCAATCCGGCGTCAGTTCAACCAGTTCGGCACTTGCAACTCGGATGGGACCGTCGATTTCAGTAACCTGTACGCCTACAACAATCTGAACTGTAATGTCACCAATCCTTTCTATTCCATGTTCCAGGGCCCGAATGCAATCTTCAACGAGCCCGATTCCCGCTATAACGACCCGCAAATCCCGCTCATCAATCTCCTGAGGCCCCACCCCCAATTTGACGGCAGCTTTGAGGGGTTGCCCATCCTCGGAGCCGAGTCCTTCTACAACGCACTGCAGATTCGGTTTCAGAAGCGTACCAGCCACAACATCGGTTTCTCGGGCAGCTACACCTTGTCCAAGTCGACGGACAACTCGTCTTCCGGCCGAAACGCCTGGGTGGGAGGTTTGGCCTTTGACAATCCGCAAGAACTGGACAATCTGAAAGCTGAACACTCCATCAGCGCCAATGATGCCACTCACCGTCTGGGCCTGGCCATTATTGCGGGTGTGCCAGTCGGACGCGGTCGATGGCTTGGCAGCGATATGAACCGTATTCTCGATGGCGTGGTGGGTGGCTGGACGTTATCCACAATTCTTACGTTGCAATCGGGACAGCCCATCGACATCGGCATGTCGCAATTTTCGCTGGATGACGGCAATCAGCGGCCCAATGTGACTTGCAATCCCAGCAGCGGCGTCACCGCGCACCAGTCCGCCGTGACTGGTGCCAGCATCTTCAATACGGCCTGCTTCGCCGATCCGGGGAAGGAACAGCCTGGTAATGCACCGCGCTATTTTTCGAATCTGCGGACCGAAGGTATTCACAATATCGATCTCTCCATTGAGAAGTCGTTTGTTCCCCGGGAAGGCATGAAACTGGAGATACGGGGTGAGTTCTTTAACTTCTTTAATACGCCGCGCTTTGCCCTGCCCGACAATCTGTACGGGGACTCGACATTCGGGGTAGTTTCGTCCACCGCACAGGGAAACACACCCCGGCATGGGCAGATCGGCGTTCGCTTCGAGTTCTAAGCGAGCCCCGGGAAAAGGACACGGGTGTAAACCTCGGTGAAGAGGCGATCCTCTCTGAAGGCCGGCAGTGCTGTCGCATTGGCCGCGGGCTTTCGAACCGAACCGCTTTGGGCGCACGTTCCCACCCACAACTTTGACAAGTACGATTTCGGTGCCGGACCGCCGGCATCCGACCGGCTTTATCAGGGACCTTTTTCCGCTGACGATTACCCTCCGCCAGGCGAAGTTCCCGACGTTGCCCAAGGGGACGAACTGGAAGGGGCTGAGGCTCAGGGCGGAGATCGAAGTAAAGGGCCAAAGATATCCGGTGCGCTGGGCTTGTGGACAAAAGCTGAACGACCACGGCAGCCTGACGCTGCGCCCGAACGCCGGTCTTGGGCAAAACGACGAGGCAGGAGGCGTGTCTCCGACGTGATCTTAGAACCGGCAAACAGGAGTGTCTCTTGGCTGAAGCATGTTGCAAGCGATGTAGTACTTTTCGCCGCGTAGTTATCCAGAGTACGCAACGGGGGGCCGCGATGAAACGAAGAAGCTGTCTCGCAATTTTCTTATTGGTGCTGTTCGCGTTGGTGTTGATGGCGGCTCCCAACTCTGGGGAACAGAATTGGACGCATTTCGTGCGTATTGGGGCCTACGGTCTGCAGAGCAACAACGCAGACCAGATTGTGCGCAACGCAGTTGAAAGCAACGTCTCTGGCATCGAAGTAGACAACGACATTCCCGGACGCTACGAAAGCTTTCTCAATCCCGAAGACAAGCTGAAAGCAATTCGCGCCGTGGCTGAGAAGGCGCATGCGGCCGGCAACCGGGCGTTCGTCTACATCGCCGGGACTGAGTGCATTACCGCGAACGCCGATAAGACCGCGCACACCCTGGCCAAAGATCATCCCGACTGGCTGCAGCGCAAGATTACCGGTGAGCCAGCCGTTTTTGGCGGCGGCGCGGCTTTCTGGATCCGGAAAGGCGACGAAGACGTCTGGGTCAGTCCGTATGCTCCGGAGTGGCGCAAAACCTACATGGAGCGAGTGCGGCAGATCGCCGCCACCGGAATTGACGGCATCTATGTCGATATTCCGTACTGGATGACCCACTTCGACGGCTGGGAGGACACCTGGGCCAGCTTCGACGACTACACCGTAGCAGCATTCAAGAAGGAGACGGGACTTGACGCTAAGAATGACCTCAAGCTGGGAGATTTTTCCGATGCGAACTTTCGCAAGTGGGCCGGTTTCCGAATTCAGACCATCACGGACTTCCTGCAGGAGATCGACAAGAACGCCAAGTCGGTGAATCCCGCGATCAAGACGATTCCGGAAATCTATCCGGGCATTGAGGAGGAGGCGGTGCGGGTCGGGGCCGATGTGTATAGCCTATATCCGATCGTGGACGCGATCGCTCACGAGTATGAGTTTGGTGAAGGCGACCACATGGCGTCCTCCCGTACGCCGTTTGACTGGTTTGCCTATCAGGTGGGCATGCATTCATTCCGTGCCTTCGCCCAAGGCAAGGCCACCTGGATCCTGAATTACTCGTGGGATGGCGACAAGAAAGTGGACCGCCGGGAAGCGATGATGAACCTCGCCATGTCTCAGGTTATGGCGGGCGCGAATTTCTGGGACGCGCCTGGACATTCCATGGCCGGATCGAACGATCTGCCCACAAGGAAAAAGATCTTTTCGTGGATTGCGGCGCACGAAAAGACGTTCTATCTACCGCGCAGCCCGATAGATCCGATCGGAGTGTACTTCTCTCCCTTGACCCGGGACTACTATGCGAAGGACTTCATTCGCTCCTATCGTGGAATCCTGATCTTGCTGATGCAAAAACACCTGGAGTTCCAAGTTGTCACTCCGCGTACGCTGGCGACCTTTCACGGCCCAACCTTGATCCTCCCAGATGTGCGCGTCTTGAATGAAAGCGAAAGAACCTGGTTGCGAGACTATGTTGCAGCCGGGAAGAACCTCGTGATCACGGGCGCAGATGTTACGCAACTTGACACCGCGCCGAGCGTGGTCCGTTTCCCAGATTGTCCGGGAAAATCCTATACCGATACATTGGGGACGGATTTCGAACATGCGACACCCGATTCGCAAGAAGTTTTCCTGAAGAGCCTGAAGACTGAACCTACCATCAGCGTTGCAGCCTCACCCCAGGTCGCCACGTACATCGCCAAGGTCGCCGGAAAGCCACATGTCTTCCTCGCGAACTTCGCCGGTTTACGTGGCGGAGTAAACCCGGTTCAAACTCCGCAGACTGGAGTGCGGGTCACGATTGCGGGAGCATCCAAAGGCAAGGCTTTCTTCCTGCCCTTCCTGGGCGAGGTGCAGGAGTTGAAAGCCGTCCAGGCCGATGGCGGAATGACCTTTACGTTACCCGAGATTTCGAAGGGCGCAGTCTTCTGGTACGAGCCACTTACTGGAGAAAAGCAGGCCGGCATGAATCCGTAAAATGAGTTGGATGTCAACGAGTTTGCTGTCGGACCGCCCGCTCATCAAACCTCCAAGCACCGCTTACGACGTTGCACGCTAAGCTCGTGGAGGATGTGCATGGATACAACAAGATGCTGAACCGGAAACTGCGATCGTGGGAGGAGTCGACGATGCGGGCATGCACGAAGAGCTTTCGCGGCCCGAAGCTGAACACTGGACTGCCGCGTTTGATGGCCGGAGTTCTGGCACTGCTGATTGTGCCACTGTCGTTACTGGGAGAAACAGTCGAGAATCCCCGGCTTGCAGTGATCATGAGCAGGGCCAGCTTCGACCGAAAATGGGATGTGACGCAGATGTCCGCCCATGGATGGGTCGGCATCGCAAACCTGGCGGGCATCCCTTACGACACGCTCTTCCTGGAGGACCTTGTTTCCGGCGAACACCTGTCGCGTTACGGGGTGCTCGTGTTCGCCGAATGCACCAGCATGGAGCCGGATACGGTGAGCCTGCTGACGCGGGTTTTGGCGAGCTACCTGAAGCAGGGCGGCAACGTATTAATCGACGGGCCGCTCGGGGCATTCACCAGAGATGGTAAAGCTCAGGCCGCGGCCGCGCTATGGTCGTTGCTCGGCATCTCGAGTTCCGGAGTGAAGGGAGACACTGATTTCCGCATTCAGGTCCGCGACAATCATCATTACATTACGCGTGCGTTCGAGCCCTCGCAGTACTTGAGCCAGGCGCTTGCGAAAGGTCTGGAAATCCAACAGTTCTCATCCGGTGGACACGTTCTCGTCACGAGCACCAACGCCCACGAATCGTTCCCATTCCTCTCTTACCGCGATACGGGAACGAGCCGTCTGGTTTTGATCAGCGATGCAACCACGTTTGCAGGTGCGACTTCGATTTTTCGCAACGAGGCGCCGCAGGGCTTCTTTCCAAATGAAGTCGTGAACGTGCTGATCCGGTCGCTCCAGTGGGCTGCCTACGGCGATGTGCACGATGCGTTCCCGGCCCCGCAGTTCTCGAACGCCAACCTGGCCGTCATCGTTCGCCTCGACGCCGACAACACGCAGAACCTGGATTACCAGAAACAGACATTCAAGTTCCTGCTCGACACTGCGCGCGAGACGGGAGTCGTGCCTCTCTATTGCTTCGTGTCGAGTGCAGGCGCGAAAGCAGGATGGAAGGACCTGGCCGAATTGGGACAGCAGTTGGAAGACCTAGGAGGTCAGATCGGAAGCCACAGCAAGTATCACCGCATCGAGTCGCGCATGGGCCCGGAGAAGTACAAGGAAGAGTTAGATGGCTCGATTGCGGAGATCGAGTCCAACATGACCAGCAACGGCGCCCATATTGGCTAGGTGGATCTGTTCATCAATCCCGGCGACACCATTGTCAACAGCGATTATGAGGAAATTGCGCGCCGCTTCCAGCTGATGATGACGCACGGCTTCGAGCAGGACACGCCCATTGGCTCCGGCGTGATGACGTGGTTCACCGGAAAGTACAAAGACTTCGTGGTCCTCGACGACACGCCATCGCCGGACTACCAATGGTTCTACGATCCAACTTGGAGCTATACGACCGCCCAGATTACGTCCTATCAAGAAGCTGTGTTCGATCACTTGTTTCGCGACATCAGCCACGGCTATATCTACAACCAGATGTGGCACGACTACAGCATTTCCTCCATGCCGTTGCGTCACGGCGGCGAGCAGCAGGCCGGCGCGGTTGCAAAACCAGCTCGCATCGCGAATACGTCAAACACGGCAATGTACGAGGCGTTGAGGTCAAAATTCGCGACCCATCTGATCTATACCCCAGAGCCCATGGAAGTTGTCGAGAAGCTTCACGCGATGGCCGGCTGGAACTACTCGTGGACAGGCCAAGGTGATGTGCTGGAGATGGTGCTGGACCTGTCCAACTTGCCTCGGACCACGACCGCCAGTTTTGTCGCCGGCATGGGTATTCGGATTGAGAATACGGCATACCACATAGAATCGGTCACAATCAACGGGCAGCCGCACGATGCCTTTTCCGACCGCGTCATTATTCTTCCGAATCTGAAGGCAGGTAAGAACCAGGTCAAGGTGACTCTCTCTGAGCATGGTGCCAATAGACCGCATGTGGTGTATGTGTCCAGCCGGATGCCATCCGTTCGCCGGACTGTGAACGGGATCGAGTTTCAGTTGTTGACGCGCAGCAGGGGGCGTTTTGCCGTCGATTCACCAGCGCCCGGTCTTGTGCTGCATGCGGACTCCCAGGAATTCAATTTGCGAGGTGATCACGTCCTGAGCGGCTTCGTCAGCTCAGATCGTACGCTCCAGTACGTCCCGTTCAAGCGCGGCGGCCTCTCGCTAAATTCGGTAACTGTGCCCGTGCGCGAGGTGAATGAGGGCACAAACACTCTGACGCTCATTTTGGATAAAGCAAGTTCACCGCGACGGCAAGTCATATTTTCCAGTGCACGTCCACCCAAACACATCCGGTTCAACGGACAGGTCATTCAAGCAGAAGCTTTAGTACCCGAATGCCTGATCACGCTGCCGGAATATAAAGAACCCGCATCCCTCGAGATTCTCTGGTAGCAGGAGGGCGAGGACGCTCAAGTGATGCTAGTGGAGGATGAAATGGTGACAAGAAGACTTATTTGCATGCTGCTGGGAGCCACATTTTTCGCAGTCATGAACCATACCGCTCTTTGTGACGCTCAGCCGGCGGCTAAACCGGCCACAGCTTTCTATCAAGCTTATGTCGTGGCGCCTTCGTACGACTACGAACTGTCTGGCCGTAAAGACCGGGTCAAAGGCTACGTCATCAAGGTAGACTCGCTAGAGCAGTTGGCTTCGCCTGGCCTGGTAGTTCTCGTCAGTGGCCTTGAACCAGGGGAGGGTCATGTCTCGGTGAACGGCCACAGCTACGATCTCCCTGGGTTGATGGGAGGGACGGCCGGGCCGGTCCGAGACACCGAAAAGAACCAGCCTGGCAAGGAAGGTTGGTACTCCTTTTCAAGTGGAGACGACATCATAGGCAAAGTCGTTATCCCCCTAACTCCCGCCCACCTCCAAGCGGGCCTGAATGAGATCGAGTTCTTCAAGAGCCCCAATGCCGGTGGCTACGAGGTGATCGATGTTGGCCTGGAATCCGTCCCGCAGACTGCACCTACGCTGATCGGCCAGACCTATCAGCTTCTGGGCAGAGGACGAAGTGCCACCATCCGCGACTTCGACTTCATTTTGAATTACAGAAGTGAAAAGAAGCGTTCGCTCGAGGACATCCCCGCATGGGCACGCCGTGGAAAGGTGAACTTCTACCGGGCAGGAATCGATTGGAACCATCTTGATCGCATGTTCGAGATGTTTAAGGAAGCACGTATCAATCTGGTCGCGACCCACATTCCGATGGATACATCCAGCGAAGAATATCGGCGCGTCAAGGCTCTCATTGACCGCTGCCACGCCAACAATATCCGGGTCACAGCATTTAACTCCGTTGGCGGTCTTGGGATTCGCGACGTGCTGATGCACCCGGAAAAGCAAAGTTGGATCAGCCGGGATGAGTTCGGCAATCTGGTCTGGCGTGCGCCGAATGCCACGTTCGCCGCCGATCTGCAAAATGAGGACTACCGCCGCAACGTGTTGCTCAAGGGGGCTGCGATCGCAATCGACGCCGGTGTTGATGAGTTGTACTACGACTGGTCCATTGGAGGGACAGGTGACGTCATCCACTTCATGGACGAAGTCCGTCAACTCGCCGCAAGCAAGAATAAGAACATCTCCATCTTCGGCAACTGCAAAGGCAACATCCTGGTCGATGAAGTTGCGGATCTTACCAAGACCGAAGGTACCAGCGAAGCAGGCGTGTGGGATGGCAAATGGGTACACAATATTGCGCAGGCCAGGTTCTATTACGCCTCCGGTTACGGCGTGAAGTCATACGAGAGCAAATATGAGGGCGCCGACCCAGGCGTGCCGAATCCCGGCGCACACGACGTGCGCGATGGGATGAAGGTCGGCTGGAGAAAGCCGATCGCCGAGGCTTCAGCCTTTCAGTCCCACTTCGCCATAGCTGAGGCGAACGACAAACTGCTGCATGGCTGGATCATGCAGGACAACCCCATCGCGGTTCAAACTTGGAGAGAAATCAGCCGCTATCTCACGTTCCTGTCGGATCATCAGGACCTTTACACCGATGTCACTTGCGCCAGCAAAATCGCTGTCGTGTCCCCACCACATATTCCGAGTTTCGAGGTCACGCTGAAGCGCGACAACCTCTACAACGCGCTGGCTGAGAGCAATGTGATGTACGATGTTGTCCTCCTGCACCGCTTAACGCCCGAATTGCTTTCGCGGTACAAGGCGATCGTCATCCCCAACATCCCATGGATAGATGCTGACCAGATCGCAGCCATCCGTACATACAAGAAGAACGGTGGGAAGATCTACACCATCGGAAGCAGTCGGGAACTGCGGGAACTTGCTGACGTGCAATCCCCAGCGTCAATGTTGGACGAAGCGCAGAGTGAGAAGGGTCGCCGGGAACTGATGCTCAGGATCAACCAGTTGTCCGGCGAGCAGGTGATCACGATTCCCGGAACCAATTACGTCGCGGCCAACGTGGTTAAGAAGACGGATAGTGAGCGAGTCATATTGCATTTCGTCAATTACCACACCCCGCTCACGAATGTTCGGGTGAGCGTCAACTTGGACGGAGTGATCAAGCAGATCGACAGCAAGCGGATTCAGCTTTTCTCGCCGGACGGGCAACCGATGGAGCTTAAGGACGTGTCCGTGCGTGGTACTCGCTTTGACTTCGTTCTTCCCAGCCTGGATGTGTACGACGTGGTCACCATGAACTGAGTGTCAGCACTCGCAATTTTGTGGTCCCCAGATCCTCGGCGATGAGATGCTTCGATGCTTCAGCGGCGCGCCGGTGTCAGCCGGCTATAATTTCAACTCGCGAATCGCGTCGCCCGCGCCGCTGAGGTTGGCAAGCCGCATCTCGGAATACTTCCGGGATAGAAGCACACCGGGCGCGCCGGCGCGGAGAGCCGCCAGAACTGCTGCCTTTACGCTTTGCGGGGTACACTTGCTGTTATTGGGCTCGGTCGGAATATCGATATCAATGCCGGGCCAGATCCGAGTGTTCGTGCCGGCAACCCCCTCCAGCGCGCGTTTCGTTTCGCGGTAGACATAGTCGGCCGAAAGTCCTGTGTGAGGAATCTGATCGTAGCTGCCCTCCTTGAATCCCATCAGCGCATAGTTCAAATCGATCAGGCCCTGTTTCGAGAGATCTCCATAAAACGTCGAGCTGATATTGTCCGCGTACAGCGCCATTCGCTCCCCGCCGCAGTTGTTGTACATAACGACTTTTATAAAATCTGAATAATTCGAGAGCTCATGCAGGTCCTGTTCCGCGCGATAGATCGGATTGAACGAATTGTTGTGCCAGATGTGCCAACCCACCGGCACTGTCGGTTTCGCTGCTTTTACGGTCTTGTATATTGCGGCGTAGGTTTCGCGAAGACCGTCAGTAAAGAGCATTTCCCAGGCGGCCAGTTCGGGATACCGCAACAGGATTCGCCAGAATTGAACGTAGTAGCCGTCCACGGGGCGCTTGCCGCCGCGGGCCGAGCGAACGAATTTTTCCAGCTCAAGAAATCCCTGCCGGACGCGCTCCACATTGATGCCGCGCTGCTTAGCTTTGGCCTGACAAAACTCGCAGAAGCAGGTCACGTTACCCGGATCGATCGGCGGCGTGTCATGCGTGGCTCCAAGACTGTCCGAAAGCGCACCCTGCCGCTCCGATCCCCACATGATTCCATCGATGTCATAGGAACGGGCGTAGTCCTCGACCAGGCCAGTAAAGAAATTTCGGTAATCCGGATTGTTGACGCATAGCGTCTCGGCATTCCGCCCGTAGAGGTCCCGTTCCTGGACTTTCTCGATGTTCGGCAAGTCGGTGCGAAACACGTCCTCCAGCCAGCAGATGACTTTCATGCCGCGCTTCTTCGCGGCCGGGAGCACTTCAGCCAGGATGTCCAGGTTGCCGTGGTCGGGCGCACGCGTTTCCTTGATCACGGTGTTTTTGTAGTACTGAGGGTGAGGAGTGGCGAAGTTCCCGCCGTGAAAGTTAAGGTCGTACTCCTGCTTGCCGTGATCGGGCAGCGGTTGGCCCGGAATCTGTCTTCCGGCAATGCCCCGACCGTGGGTGAACACCGCAAGAAACAGCGTATTCACGCAGGCCCGTTCCTGAAGCACATCAAGGACTCTCTCAGTGCCTTCATCCACAAACGAAATTGCTCCAACCTGGATGCCGATCATTTTGGAAGAGACAGCACCAAGTCCGAAATTCGGCATGGCCAGGGCGGCGCCGGTTCCAGCCACGATCTTCACGAACTCGCGGCGATTCACGTCGAATCTCAACATGGACTACTCCTATCTTCCTTG
>Ga0224558_1001885_pt1 | contig 20623 bp, 14 predicted proteins | sample 714S32024metaG_FD_180682 | JGI IMG/M metagenome (GOLD analysis project Ga0224558, IMG submission 180682) | Peat soil microbial communities from Stordalen Mire, Sweden - 717 S3 20-24 | ecosystem: Environmental > Terrestrial > Soil > Wetlands > Peat | place: Sweden: Norrbotten County, Stordalen...
AGCGCGTACAGCACCGCATGTACGAGCAATGGCACCCGCTCGGCGTCGTCGGCGTGATCTCCGCCTTTAATTTCCCGGTGGCAGTATGGTCCTGGAACGCATTTCTGGCGGCCATCGCCGGCAACTCCGTGGTATGGAAGCCGTCGGCGAAAACTTCCTTATGTTCCGTGGCTGTGCAGCATATTTGCAATCGAGTGCTCGAACGCCACTCGCTGCCGCCCATTTTTCAAATGTTCATCGATGCGGGCACGCATCTCGCGACTCGGTTCGTCGATGATCGGCGCGTTGCGCTGGTGTCATTCACTGGCTCGACCCACGTCGGCCGCCACATCGCCGTGCGGGTCGCAGAGCGACTGGGAAAGAGCCTGCTCGAACTCGGCGGCAACAACGCCATCATCGTGGATGAAACGGCGAATCTCGACCTCGCGGTTCCGGCCATCGTTTTCGGCGCCGTCGGCACGGCCGGTCAGCGCTGCACGACGACGCGCCGCGTCTTGGTGCACAGGTCGCAGGCGGCCGAACTCGAGCGCCGGTTGGTCGAGGCGTTCGATCAGGTGCGCATCGGCGATCCCTTGGACCCTAATACGCTGATGGGACCCGTGATCGATGCGCATGCGGTATCGCGCTATCAGGCCGCCATTGCGGCCGCCCGCAAACAGGGCGGAGAACTGCTATGCGGCGGCAGCGTACTCGAACGGGCCGGCCACTTCGTCGAACCGGCCATCGTGCGTGCCTCAGCCGATATGCCGATCGTCGCCGCCGAAACCTTCGCGCCGATCTTATACCTCATCAGCTACGACACGCTCGAAGAGGCCCTGGCAGTGCAGAATTCCGCGCCGTACGGCCTTTCGTCGGCCGTATTCACCGACCGTTTGCAGGTCGCGGAGCGGTTTTTATCCGCCGACGGCAGCGACTGCGGAATTGCCAATGTGAACCTGGGCACTTCCGGCGCGGAGATCGGCGGAGCCTTCGGCGGCGAGAAGGATACGGGCGGCGGCCGCGAGGCCGGGTCCGATTCCTGGAAGGCCTATATGCGGCGTCAAACCACGACCATCAACTGGAGTTCACAACTCCCGCTCGCACAAGACATTGAATTCAACGTCTGATCCAAGCGTCGATTTCCGCGGCGCGCGCGCTCAAGCGTGCCGCGGAAACGGGGCCGAGCGTCCGCAGCTCCTGCGCATATAAGGACACGCGATACTCCTCGACCCACGCGTGAAATTCATCGAGCTGCGGCAGCCACCGCATTTCCGCGGACACTTGAGCCTCTAATTTTTGCGCGCGCGCGCACCATTCTTTCAGCTCGCGGCCGATGGCCGGCGGCTCGCTGCCGCGGGCGAACAGCCGTTGCCAGCGACGCTCCTCTGCCTTCAAGTACCGCGGGAACTGTCTAAGCCAATCTACTGATATATCGATAATTCTATTGACGCTGAATAAACGACGGAGATGCGCATGGCTGTCTTCGGCCAGCTCTGCATACGAGCGCGCGCGCGGATCCTCGAGTAAGCGCCGCACCGCCCGGGCTTCCGTAAACCAGTTGCGGGCGCTTGCAGCGATGTCGTCGAGGGCGGGATAGAGCTGCTCACGTCCCTTCTCCACGGCAGCGTCGAACGCAGCACGCGTCCGTGGCGGGTCGGCGTCATTGAAGCAGGCGCGGAAAAAAACAAGTTGCAGCAGCATGTCGCGCAACGCGTCGCCGTGCAAATAAGGACTCGCTCCAAGCAATAAATGACTGTCGGTGTTTATTTTCGCGGCGAGGTCCCGCGCCTGTCGCTCGAGCACGCGCCGCGCCAGATGCGTAGCGCCCTGTCTCAAGCGGCGCCCCGCTTCTTCGCGGGTCCACTCGAACCGCACTTCCACTCCATGAGCGCACGGCGCGAGTGTGGGGTACACCTGCACGAAGCCCAGGCCCACATCGATGGCGGCAGTCTCGCCCAGCTCATCCAACTCGAAGCGTCCCCAGGGTTGGGGATGGGCATCGCGCGCGCGGCGGTCCAACTCTGCGCGCGCGCTGGCGGCGCAGCGGCGGCGCAACAGGCCGAGATCACCGCCGTGCGCCAGTTCTCTGCCGAATTCGGGCTCTTTGCCTGGCGCAGACTCTTTGCCCGGCGCTGTCCTCGTGGCCGTCTCGACAACCGCCAGTTGTGCCGTGAGATGCGCCGGCACCGCATCCAAATCGAAACGAATCAGGGAACTCGGCACACCGCGGGTTTCCTTCAGCCAATCGGCGAGCCGCGATATGTCCGTGGACGGCGCGCCCATGAAATCCATGAAGCTCACGACAGTGGCGGCGATAGGGATCAAGCCGCGACGCGCATCCTTGGGCAGCGAGCGCAGCAGCGCCTCGACACGCGGCGCCGCGAGACCCGGCAACGCCGCATCCACCGTCGCACGCGTCAACGTCGGCAGAGCCAGCAGCGGTATCTTGAGCGTCGCCCCATCGCGTGCTTCGCCGGGGGCAAACCGGTATTCCACCGGCACGCGCAAGTGAGGCACACTATTGTGCGGCACCCCCACCGGCGCCGCACCGAGCGCGGGCAGGATCACGTGCTCGGGGAATTGCGCCAGGCGTTGCGGATCCGGCGAGCACGCAAAAATATCGTGCGGCTGCAACGTCAGCGCCGTTCGCTGCGCGTCGGACAAATGCCTCGTGAAGTATTCCAGGGTCGCGGCGCTCGACACCTGCCGCGGCAACGCCTTATCGTAGAACTCGACGAAGAATTCAGGCGCGCGCACCAAGCCACGCGTTCGCAGCCTTTCTTCCATTCGCTGCGCCGCGAGCATGGCTGCGTCGTTGACCCTTAGCCAGTCTGGTCGACGCTGCAGCCGCTGATAGACTAGAGCTTCACGGGCAAAAATGAGCCGCGACTCCTCCGGAGCGATGGGACCGAAGTTCACCACGCGATTGGCGCTCAAGATCAATCCTAGGAAACTGATGCGCTCGCGGGCAACGACTTCTTCACGCGCTTCGTCCCAGTCGGGCTCCAAAAATTCGCGCTTCAGCAAATGATGCGCAGCCGCTTCGATCCACATCGGTTCGATTTCGGCCACGCGCCGCGCGAACACTCGCGAGGTCTCGACGATATTCGCGGCCATCACCCAACGTGGTCTGCGCCGTTTCAACGGCGAACCGGGGAAAATGTGGAAGTGGACGCCGCGGGTGCCCAGGTACGCGCCCTCCTCGCCGCGAGTACCCACCATGGTGCAAAAGCCCGAAAGCAGAGCGCGGTGCACGCCGGTATAGCTCGCCGGCTTGCGCTGCGCGACGATACCGAGTTCTGCAGCGCGGTCGACCACCTGCGCGTAGACGTCTTCCCACTCGGATAGACGCAGTAACGATAGACCGCGTTCCTTGCACCAGCGCCGTAACTCGCGCCGCGGACCTTCGCGCGCCTTGCGATAAGCGCGCCACAATTTCACCAAGGCAGAGAACTCGGACTTGCTGTCCTCGAACGCCGCAGTCCCCGCAGGGTCCTCATCGGCGCCGTCCGAATTCGCCATACGTGCGTCCGGCACGCTCAAACCGGCGACGATGGCCAGTAATTCGCCCTCCGCATGGAAGCGCTTACTTTCGAGCAGAGCGCGGGCGAGCCGCGGATCGAGGGGCAACCGCGCCATCGCCCGCCCGCGGTGGGTGATGCGGCGCTCCGCGTCCAGCGCCTCCAACTCTTGCAGCAGCCGATAGCCGTCACCGAGCGCTCGAGAATCCGGTGCATCGATGAACGGAAATCTCTCCGCCTCACCGAGACCGTCCGCAGCCAATCGTAGCAGGAGAGCCGCAAGATTCGTGCGCAGCACCTCAGGCTCGGTGAATGCAGCGCGAGCCTCGAAATCGGCTTCCGCATAGAGCCGCACGCAGAGGCCGGGGCCGAGACGGCCGCACCGCCCCTTGCGCTGGTCGGCGCTGGCGCGCGACACGGGTTCGATGGGCAGCCGTTGCAGGCGATTGCGCGGACTGTAGCGACTGACTCGCGCGAGCCCCGAATCGATGACCGCGCGAATCCCCGGCACGGTAATCGATGTTTCCGCCACATTCGTTGCCAACACGATGCGCCGGCGGGAACCGCGCTGGAATATCTTGCTCTGCTGATCCCACGACAAACGCGAATACAGTGTCAGGACCTCCACATCGGAATTCAGTTCGCGCTGCAGAAAATCGCCGACGTCGCGAATCTCGCGCTCACCGGGCAGGAACACCAATACGTCGCCATTGCCGACCGATCCTGGTGTCGTCGCGATGTCCCGAAATGCGTTGAGCACGGCCAGCGGCAGGTCTGGGTCCTCCGTATCGTCCGCTTCCGCGGCGTAGCGCACTTCGATGGGGTGGCTGCGGCCGCTCACAGCGATGACCGGGGCATGGTCGAAGAACCGCGACACGCGCTCGACATCGAGGGTGGCCGACGTCACGATCAATTTCAAATCCGGCCGACGCGGCAGCAGCCGCTTGAGAACCCCCAGCAGCAAATCGACGTTCAGCGTCCGTTCATGGGCCTCATCGACGATGATGGTGTCGTAGCGACGCAGCAAGGGATCCGACGAGAGCTCCGCGAGGAGCAGGCCATCGGTCATCAACACCAGCCGCGTGGCTGCGGAGACTTGGTCGGCGAAGCGAACGCGAAACCCCACGGTGGCGCCGATCGTTTGCGAGAGCTCGTCGGCAATACGCGCCGCCAGCGCGCGCGCCGCCAGCCGCCGGGGCTGCGTGTGCGCGATGAGTCCCTCGATCCCGCGGCCCAATTCCAGGCAAAACTGCGGCAGTTGCGTGCTTTTTCCGGATCCGGTATCGCCGGCGACGATGAGCACCTGATGCCGGCGCAGCGCCTCGGTAATCTCCTCGCGCCGCGCCGCAATCGGCAGAGCGGTATCGTGCTTGAAGACTAGCCGAGCGATGCTGCGCGCATCGGCCCGCCGCGCCTCATTCGGCACGCTTGACTTCTTGCCACAGCGCCTCCTGCGCCGCGAGGCCCAAGGTCTCGAAATTCTCGCCGCGTTGCACCGCCAGACGTTCCATGCCGCGAAAGCGACGCTCGAATTTGCCGTTGGCGGCGCGCAGCGCCGCCTCGGCATCGACATCGAGCTTGCGGGCGAGATTTGCCGCCGCAAACAACAGATCGCCGATCTCCTCGAAAATTTCCGGCGACGGACCCTTCCCGTCGTTGGCGCCCGCGGCCTCGCGCACTTCGGCCAGTTCCTCGGCGACTTTGTCGGCGGTCTCTCGCGCGTGCGCGAAGTCGAAACCAACGCGCGCAGCCCGCTTGCTGAGTTTAAAGGCGCGCATCAGGGCGGGCAGCGCCGCCGGCACACCGTCCAGTGCGCTCGACGCCGCCGCACGCTCGTGCGCCTTGATATCCTCCCAGGCGGCGCTCTGGGCGGCAGCCGACCGCTCTGGGTTCGGCACGTGCCGGCCAAACACGTGAGGATGGCGCCGCACCAGCTTGTCGCAGATCGCCGCTGCGACTGCATCGAAATCGAATTGACCGGCTTCACGCGCCATTTGCGCGTGAAAGACCACTTGAAACAATAGATCACCCAACTCGTCCTTGAGGTGTGCCATGTCGCCGCGCTCGACGGCATCAGCGACCTCGTACGCTTCTTCGATGGTATACGGGGCGATGCTCGCAAACGTCTGTGCGCGATCCCAGGGACAGCCATCCGCGCCGCGCAAACGCTCCATGATCGCAAGCAGCTCGTGCAATCGGGCGGTCATCGTGGCTCTACGGGAATCAGGGGACACGCGCCTGCAAAAGACGCCGCAACGTCAGCAGCATGCCGGCCGTGGCTCCCCAAATATTCCGATCACCATAGGGGATGTCGTAGACCTCCATCGTCACGCCGGCGAGGACTCGCTGACGAGGCTTATGGTTGGCCGCATCCAAAATGAACTCGAGCGGGACCTCGAACACGTCGTGTACTTCAGCCGTTGCGATGCGCAGGTCATACCCGGGGTTCACGAAGCCGACTACCGGTGTGACGCGAAAGCCCGTTCCGACCCAATGATCGGGCATATATCCTGCGAATTCCACGAATGTTTCGGATAATCCTATTTCTTCGTAAGCTTCGCGCAGCGCAGCGCGCCATGGATCGGCATCGTCCGGCTCGATGCGGCCTCCGGGAAAACTGATCTGGCCTGCATGGTCCTTGAGCGTCGTCGCGCGTTGTGTGAGCAGTACCGTCAGGCCTCCTTCACGTTCGACCAGCGGCACGAGCACGGCGGCCGGGACCAGCGGCGCGGGTCGCGATGTGCGAAGATGTTCCAACACATCAGGCGGAGCGCCGGCCAGCCAGCGCATCTCCTCGCTGGGCCCGGACGGCCGCAGTGCAAGGGATTCGCGGATGTGCGTTTTGCCATAGAGCGGATCCATCACTGACCGGGCGACCCCGCGCCCTTGATGCCACCTTCGGTCAACGCGCTGGGATCCAACAACCGCTTGAGCTCGTCGACGGATAGATCGGTCATTTGCGCCGCAACGTCCATTACGGATCGCCCTTCCGCGTAGGCCTTTTTGGCGATCGCCGCGCCTTTTTCGTAGCCGATCACGGGATTGAGCGCCGTCACCAGAATCGGGTTGCGCTCGAGGGCATCGCCGATGTGCTTACGATTCACCGTGAAACCGGCGAGCGCGTGATCGGCCAAATTACGGCACCCAATGCCGAGCAACTCCAGGCTCTGCAATAGATTGTAGGCGATCACGGGCAGCATGACATTGAGCTGAAAGTTGCCCGACTGTCCCGCGATGGTGATCGTCGCGTCGTTGCCGATCACCTGCGCCGCCATCATCGTCACGGACTCGGGCACGACAGGGTTGACCTTGCCCGGCATGATGCTGCTGCCGGGTTGGAGCGCCGGCAGGGCTATCTCGCCAAGCCCGGCCAATGGGCCGCTGTTCATCCAACGCAAGTCGTTCGAAATCTTCATCAGGCTTACAGCAAGGACCTTCAACTGACCCGACAGTTCAACCGCGGTATCCTGACATGAAAGCGCCTCGAAATAGTTGTCATTTGGCAGAAAAGGCAGGTTCGTACGCGCCGCCAGGCGCTGCGCCACCTTAAAGCCGAACTCCGGGCGCGCATTGATGCCCGTGCCCACCGCGGTACCCCCTTGCGCAAGCTGAAGGAGGCGCGGCATGACGGACTGCAACCGGACGTCGTCCTTGTCGATTTGCGCCTGCCAGCCCATCAACTCCTGGGCCATCGTGATCGGCATCGCATCCATGAGATGCGTCCGGCCCGTCTTCACCACATCGCGCAGTTCGCCCGCACGCTCCTTAAGCACGTCGCTCAAATGACGCAGCGCCGGCAACAGGTGTTCGACGAGCATGAGGGCGGCGGCGACGTGCATCGCCGTCGGCACCACGTCGTTGCTGCTCTGTCCCATGTTCACATGATCGTTCGGGTGCACCGGCCGGCCGAGCGCGCGTCGCGCCAGCGTGGCGATGACTTCGTTGGCGTTCATGTTGCTGCTGGTGCCGGAGCCGGTCTGAAACACGTCCACCGGAAACTGATCATCGTAGCGCCCATCGGCCACGTCGAGCGCCGCGGCCTGCACGGCAAGCGCCAGCGGCTCGCCGAGATCGCCCAATTCCCAGTTAGCGCCGGCCGCCGCATACTTGATGAGCCCAAGCGCGCGCACGAAGGCACGCGGCATGCGCAGGCCGCTCGGTGGGAAGTTCTGGATGGCGCGCTGGGTCTGCGCACCCCATAAGGCAGTCGTCGGCACGTCGAGAGCGCCCATGCTGTCATGCTCGACGCGCGGTGCGGTGGTCATCGCGCCATACTCCGCCGGTTTGAGATTGTTTCCGGTAATATTGGTTTATTCTAACACCGAGTGCTCACTCCTCCGATGTCCGCCACCGCTATTGAGGCGCTTTCTCCACTCGACGGCCGCTACGCCGGCAAGCTGGGCGCGGTCCGCTATCTGTTCAGCGAGGCGGGGCTGATGCGCGAGCGGGTACGCGTGGAATGCGCCTGGATCTTGGCTCTGGCTGCCGGCCCTGCCGGAACGGCATTGGCTGCACTGCCGCGCGGGGCACGCAGTTGGCTGGAGGCCCTCGCGAAGGATCCAGCCACGACCGACGTCGCTGCGATCAAGACGATAGAGTCGCGCACCAATCACGACGTCAAGGCAGTCGAATATTGGATCCGGGCGCAATTGCAGGCGCGCGGCGCCCTGCCGCCGCAGCTGGAGTGGGTCCACTTCGGATGCACGTCGGAGGACATCAACAATCTTGCGTATGCACTCATGTTGGCGGCAGCACGTAGCACAGTGCTGCTGCCGGCGCTGGAAGCCATCGGCAGCGTGCTCGATGCGCTCCGCGAGCGCTACGCCGCAGTTGGAATGCTCGCCCGGACCCACGGGCAGACCGCGACACCGACCACGGTAGGCAAGGAGCTTGCCAACGTCGCCGCCCGCCTGCACGGCCAGCGCAATGGTCTCGAGCGCGTCGTCATCCTGGGGAAAATGAACGGCGCCGTCGGAAACTTCAATGCGCATGTGGCGGCGTTGCCGCAGGTCGACTGGCCGGCCTTCAGCGCACATTTCGTCGAGGCTCTGGGACTCGGGTCCAACGCGTACACGACGCAGATCGAGCCGCACGATTGGATTGCCGAATACTGTCATGCGTTGATGCGTGCCAACACGGTACTCCTCGACTTCGCACGTAATATGTGGAGCTACATCTCGCTGGGATACTTCAAACAACGCCTGATCGAAGGAGAAGTCGGCTCCTCCACCATGCCGCACAAGGTCAACCCCATCGATTTCGAAAATGCCGAAGGTAACCTGGGGTTGGCGAACGCCCTGCTCGGACATTTCGCGGACAAACTGCCCGTCTCGCGGCTGCAGCGCGACCTTAGCGATTCGACCGTTTTGCGCAACCTGGGCGTCGCCGTCGGACACGCCGTGCTCGCGTATCAGTCCCTCAAAACGGGTCTCGAGAAAGTTGAACTCGATGCCAACCGCCTTGCGGAGGACTTGGACCGCGCCTGGGAAGTGCTCGGTGAAGCCGTGCAAACGGTCATGCGGGCCCATGGAATCCCCGATGCCTATGACCGCCTGAAGCGATTTACACGCGGCCGGCCAATGGACCAGGCGGCGATGCGCGACTTCATCAGTTCGCTCGAACTTCCGGCGGCGGAAAGGGACCGATTGCTGCAGTTGACGCCGAGCAGCTATCTTGGGCTGGCGCCGCAATTGGCGCGGCGTCCCCGATAGACATTTGTTTATAATCTGGGCCGCGCGAAACGTGACGCAGTTGGCACGATGGTACGCAACGCAAACGGTAGTATCCAATCAGATAGACGTACGGCTGGGGGCATCTGCCCGTCCACCTCCATGAGGCAACCAGATATGGCGGGTAATACTGAGCAACCGACCAGACCAGTGATAGATGGGTCCGCTGACGACCTGTCCATGGGCTCGGGCACACGCATCATCGTGAGCACCATGCCGGAAGTGCGCGAGGCGAGCCTCAGAGTCGCCAAGTCGGCGCAGCGTCTGCTCTCGATTTTCACGCAGGATCTGGAACCGCTGATCTACGGTGAAGAACCGTTTCTCGAGGCCATCAAACGGCTTGTGCTGGCGCGCTCGTACGCCAAAGTCCGTGTGCTGCTGGCGGATCCGTCGCGCGCCATGGCGGACAACAATCGCTTTCTGGCGCTCGCGCGGCGCCTCACCAGTTGCATCGACATGCGCTCGATGAGCCCGGAATACCCGGCGAGCGCCGGCGCCTTCATCATTGCAGACGACAAAGCGCTGGTATACCGACTCCAGGCGGACCGCTGGGATGGCATCTCGGACATGAACGATCCGGCCAACGCGCGCCGCTACCTCAATTTCTTCGATGAGGTGTGGCAGACGAGCATGCAAGAATCCCAGATGCGCCAGATGCTCATGTAGGCTAAGTTCGCGGGCGCGAGGCCCGCCCTAGGAGCCGGTATAATCTGCGCATGGATACCGTAATCGTCGGCATGTCCGGCGGCGTCGATTCAGCCGTTTCTGCCCTGCTGCTGCGGGAAGCCGGATTCCAGGTGCAGGGCCTCTTCATGTCCAATTGGGACGATGACGAGGATGCTTACTGCACCGCCGCCGCGGACTTTCAAGATGCGCGGCGGGTGTGCGAAGCGCTCCGCATTCCTTTGCATCGGGTGAGCTTCGCGGCCGAGTATCGCGAACGCGTATTTGCGCATTTCCTCAATGAGTATGCCGCAGGGCGCACTCCTAACCCCGACGTCCTGTGCAATCGCGAAATCAAGTTCGGCGTCTGCCTCGACTATATGCATCGATTGGGGGCGTCTTGGATCGCCACCGGTCATTATGCCCGTCTGCGGCGGGTCGGCGCCGCCGTTCAGTTGCTGAAGGCTGCCGACACGGCCAAAGACCAAAGTTACTTCCTGCACCAGGTGGCACCCGCTGCCCTGGCCAAGACGGTGTTTCCCATCGGCGACCTTCGTAAGGAGGAGGTTCGGCGGCGCGCGCACGCGGCGGGATTGCCGGTGTTCGACAAACCGGACAGCACCGGCATCTGTTTCATCGGCGAGCGGCCGTTCGAGGAATTCTTGAGCCGATACTTGACCCAGACGCCGGGCCCGATCGAAACCCCCGAGGGCCAGGTGATCGGCGAACACCGGGGACTCGCTCTCTATACGCTGGGCCAACGGTCGGGTCTACGAATCGGCGGACGGGCCGGAGCCGCGGCCGCGCCCTGGTACGTCGCAGCGAAACAACTGCAACGCAATGCGCTGATCGTGGTCCAGGATCGGCAGCACCCGTTGCTCTTGTCCGATATGTTCGACGTAGAAGACATGCATTGGCTTGGCGTCGCTTCATCGGCTGAATTCGGCTGTGCCGTCAAGACGCGCTATCGGCAGAGCGACTTGCCGTGCCGCATTCGCGTTGCCGGCAACACCGTGCAGGTATTTTTGCGCAAGGCTGCAAGCGCGGTGACTCCGGGGCAATACGCGGTCTTCTATGACGGCGACGTCTGCTTGGGCGGCGGCGTCATTGCACGGCGCCACAACTCGCAATGCGCGGGCGGCGCGCGCCAAGACACGGGAACGCCGGGCGAGCGCGTAATCGCCTATAATTCCTTTTTTTCAGCGGAGGGGTCATGACGGACAGCTTCAAGGCGAGAACGACGCTCAGCGTGGGCAATAGAACGTATGAAATCCTGGGTTTGAGCGCGCTCAAGGAGCACAAAGTCGACCGCTTGCCTTTTTCCTTGAAAATCCTGCTGGAAAATTTGTTGCGCTTCGAAGACGGCGTGAACGTCACCAAGAGCGACATCGAGGCGTTGCTGCACTGGGATCCGCAGGCGCTGCCGAATCACGAGATTGCATTCACTCCCGCGCGCGTCATCATGCAGGACTTCACGGGCGTTCCGTGCATCGTCGACCTGGCCGCCATGCGCGAAGCCATCGTGCGCCTGGGCGGCGATCCGCAGCGGGTGAATCCATTGGCGCCGGCCGAACTGGTCATCGATCATTCGGTGCAGGTCGATGAATATGGTGCCGCTGATTCCTTGCAGCACAACACCGAAATCGAATTCAGCCGCAACGGCGAACGCTACATGTTCCTGCGCTGGGGTCAAACCGCGTTCAGTAATTTCAAGGTGGTTCCGCCCAATACCGGCATCGTGCATCAAGTGAACATAGAACGGCTGGCGCGGGTTATCTTCGAAGGGCAAGGCAGCGGTAAACCCATCGCCTACCCCGATACATTGGTGGGCACCGATTCGCACACCACCATGGTCAATGGCTTGGGTGTACTCGGATGGGGCGTCGGTGGGATCGAAGCGGAGGCCGCTATGCTGGGCCAGCCGGTGACGATGCTTATTCCTCAGGTGATCGGCTTCAAACTCACCGGCGCCTTGCCCGCCGGCACGACGGCCACGGACCTGGTACTGACCGTGACCGAAATCCTGCGCAAGAAAGGTGTCGTGGACAAGTTCGTCGAGTTCTTCGGCGACGGACTGAAAGGTCTGCCTCTCGCGGATCGCGCCACCATTGCGAACATGTCGCCCGAGTTCGGTTCCACCTGCGCGATCTTTCCCATCGACGAGGAGACCATCCGCTACCTGGAACTCACCGGCAGAGCTCCCGAACAAATCGCGCTGGTCGAGGCCTACGCCAAGGCGCAGGGCCTGTGGCGGGTCCAAGGCGCGCCGGCCGCCGACTACACCGATATCGTGGAGCTTGATCTGTCGACGGTCGAACCTTCTCTCGCGGGACCGAAGCGACCGCAGGACCGTGTCCCGTTGCGCTCGGCCAAGAACGTCTATCAAAGCAGCGTCAAGAAAATGGCCGAGGAGCGTACCCAAAAGAATCCCGGTGCCGCGGGCACTGCATCGGCGACGGTAGCCGGCGATCGCTTCGACGTAAAGGACGGCGCAGTGCTGATCGCAGCGATCACCAGCTGCACCAACACCTCGAATCCGGCGGTGATGATCGCCGCGGGACTGTTGGCGCGCAAGGCGAACGCGCTCGGCCTTAAGTCCAAACCCTGGGTCAAGACCTCGCTCGCACCGGGCTCGCGCGTCGTGACCGATTATTTGCAGAAAGCCGGCCTGCTGCATGAGTTGGAAGCGTTGGGGTTTTACACCGTGGGCTACGGCTGCACGACGTGTATCGGCAACTCAGGACCGTTGAAACCCGAGATCTCGGAAGCCGTGAAGGCCGGCGACGTCATCGCTGCCTCGGTGCTCTCGGGCAATCGAAATTTCGAGGGCCGAGTGCATCCGGAGATCAAAATGAATTTCCTGGCATCGCCGCCGTTGGTGGTCGCCTACGCGTTGGCAGGCAGCCTCAACGTCGACATTACCACCGAGCCGCTGGGTCATGATAAGGACGGCAAGGCGGTCTATCTCAAGGATATCTGGCCAAGCGCGGCGGACGTGGCGCGTGCGGCGGCCGCATCGGTCGACTCCGCCATGTTCAAGAAGGGTTATGCCAACGTATTCGTGGGCGACGCGCATTGGAACAGCATCAAGACGCCGGCGGGCAAGATCTATGCTTGGGACGGCAAGTCGACCTACGTCAAGAATCCGCCCTACTTCGACGGGATGACGATGACTCCACCACCCGTCGGGGACATCAAGGGCGCACGCGTTCTCGCAGTGCTCGGCGATTCCGTGACCACAGACCATATCTCGCCGGCCGGCAATATCTCCAAGTCCAGTCCCGCAGCGAAGTTTCTGGTCGCGCAGGGCGTGCAGGCGGCGGATTTCAATTCCTACGGAGCGCGGCGCGGCAACCATGAAGTCATGATGCGCGGCACCTTTGCCAACATCCGGCTGCGCAATCTATTGCTCCCCGGTACGGAAGGCGGCGTCACGGTGCATATTCCGAGCGGCGACTCCATGTCGATATTCGATGCTTCCGTCAAGTACAAGGCGGACCGTACGCCGCTGGTGATCCTCGCCGGCAAGGAATACGGAACGGGCAGTTCGCGCGACTGGGCCGCCAAGGGCACCATGCTTCTCGGCGTCAAGGCAGTGATCGCGGAAAGCTTCGAGCGCATTCACCGGTCGAATCTCATCGGGATGGGAGTGCTGCCTTTGCAGTACAAGGACGGCCAAAGCACGCAAAGCCTCGGACTGACAGGCAAGGAAAGTTTCGAGATCGTCGGCCTCAATCAAGGTGCGGCAAAGGTGGTGAAGGTGATCGCGACGGCCGATGACGGCAAGAAGACCGAGTTCGAGGCGCGCCTGCGCATCGATACGCCCAAGGAGCTCGACTACTACCAGCACGGCGGGATTTTGCAATACGTCTTGCGGCAACTCGCCGCGGCGAACAAGGCGGCTTGAGTAGATACTCGGCCGGCTCGAGCTTTAGTTCCGAGATGGTGCGGGCGGTGCAGCACTCCCCGCCTTGACGCTTCCCGCCTCGACCAGAACCATGGTGCTGGGATCGAGGTGAGTCTTGATGGCATTGTTGACCTGGGCTCGCGTCAGCGCCTTGATGGCTTCCGGATAGCCATCGAGCCAGGTCAGGTCGTAGCCGCGCTGAATCGACGTCACGATGGTGCTCGCGAGACCGCCGGTGGTCGACAGCCCGACGAAGTAGCCGCCGGTCAGCCCTTGTTTGTGGTCGGCGAGTTCGGCCTCCGTGACTCCGTCGGACCACCACTTCTGAAGTTCGCGCCGCGTCGACGCAAGGCCTTTGTCGAGAAGCGCGGGCGCGAAACTCGCGGAAATATCCCATGCTCCATCAACGATGGTGTCCTCCGAGACGCCGGCACCGATGTTGTACGTGAGGCCTTCCTTATCGCGTACGGTTCCCATCAGGCGGCCCGTGAAACCATGCCCGAATATGGCGGTGCCCACGCGCAGCGCAAGCGCGTCGGGATCCTTGTACCTTAGTCCCGTGGCTTGACCCAAAATCAGGGAAACGCTGGGTTTGTCGCTCAGTGGAACGAGAATGTCGCGCTGCCCCGACGCCGCCGCGGGGCGCGCCGGACGGATGTAATCCCGGCCTCCCGTCCAGCCCGAAAACGCCTTGGTGACTTCGGCCTGCACGCCGTCTGCGGTCACGTCGCCTACCAAAACGAGAGTCATGTGCGCAGGGCCGTAGTACTTGGCATGAAATGCCTTCAGCTCCTCGAGCGTCGCCGACTTCGCAGCGGCCATGTACTCGGCGATGGAATGCGGACGGTTGGGGTGGCCCGCAGGAAAAACCGCACTGCCGAACGCCTCTTGAGCCCGTCCTTCTGTGTTCTGCAGCGATGCGGCCAGAGAACCGATGAACTGCTGCTTCGCTTTCGCGAACTCCGACGCCTGCAGCGCGGGTATCCGCAGTTCGGCGGCGATCAAACCCATCACGAGCGCCAAATCCTGGGTACCCACGCCGAATGAAATTTCGGCGCCGACATTTTCCAAGCGGTCGGCAATTGCAAACTTATCGAGCCCCTTCGCGCCCCGGTCGAGCATCATTCCAGCGAGCGTCGGAATCGCAATGTTGCCGGCTTCGGCCATTGCATCGCCGGCCGGGAGCACTCCCACGATCACGACGACGTCCTTGACGGCGGTGGGATAGGTGACGACGTCGATGCCGGCGGCCGACGCACGCTGGGCCTGTTCGGCCATGTTCGCGCTCGCGCTGATGCTCGCGAAGAGCAATACCGGCAATACACACCTCTTGAGCAGGTTATTTCTAATCACGAGCCTTTCTCCGCTGCGGGCTGTACCGGCACGAACCAACCCGTCGTGCTCTCGTCATCGTTGAGATACTGTTTGGCAACCCGCTGCACGTCGGCGGGAGTGACTTGTTGGACTTTCTCAGGGAAGGTGACGTACAAGGTCCAATCGCCCACGGCAATCCATTCGTTGAGTTCGCTCGCCACCGCCGCGGTGCCGTCGCGTTTATACGCATCGGCGGCCACGTATTGCTGCTTGACCCTCGCGATCTCGGCCGGCGTGACGCCGTCGGTCTTGATCTTCTCGATCTCCGCCAGCAATGCCTCTTCGACCTGCTCTTGAGTGGAGCCGGGCGCGAGCGCCGCGTATACCGTGTGCAGCGATAAATCGCGGTGCAGATCCGTGCCCGCGCCGGCACTCAATGCCAGACCCCGATCCACCAGCGCCCGATACAAGCGGGCGTTCTTGCCGGAACTCAAGATGGCGTCGAGCATTTCCAAGGCCGGTTGGTCCGCATCCCGGCCATTCGGCACTTTGTGCGCAATGATCACCGTACCCAATTCGCCGGGCCGCTTGACGAGCACGCGGCGCGGCCCGCTCTGTGCAGGCTCTTCGGTGTAGATCGTTGGGATGGGCTGCGGCGATTTTGGATACGCTCCGTAGTATTTCTTGACCAAACTCAACGCGGCCGCCGGGTCGATATCGCCGACCAGGGTTACGGTGGCATTGTTGGGCCAATAAAAAGTGTCATAGAACTCACGCAGTTTCGCGATGGGCACGTGCTCGATATCGCTTTTCCAGCCGATGGTCGGATGGTGGTACGGCAAAGCCTCGTACGCCGCCGCGGTGACTTCCTCGACCAGCACGCTGTCCGGATCGTTCTTGCCGCGCTCGAATTCGTTGCGCACGACGGTCATTTCCGATTGGCGATCCGCTTCGTGCAACCAGAGATGGCGCATGCGATCGGCTTCGATCGCAATGTAACCCTCCAAGCTCTCGCGGCCGATGGTGGCGAAGTAAGCGGTGCGATCGACCGAGGTAGTGGCGTTGAACTGACCGCCAACCCTTTCGAGAAACTGTTTGATGCTGTTCCCTTTGGGGTCGTTGAAATTCTCGCTGCCCTTGAACATCAAGTGTTCGAGAATATGCGTCGCGCCGGTGGTGCCCGTCACTTCGTTGCGCGAGCCGACCCGGTACGTCACCTGAAAAGTCACCACGGGCGCCGAATGATCGGGCGAGAGCAGTACCGTGAGCCCGTTGCTGTCGAGTTGGTATTCGTCGATCCCGCCTAATGATTTGACGAAGCTGAAGCCCGCCACCGCCGCCGGACCGGACGCAGTTGCCGTCGCCGCCGCGCGTACGGTTGGGGTGAGATAGGCTCCCGCCGACGCCGCGATCATGCATGCCGCTGCGGCAACTCGCCACGTGGGCGATCCAACTCTCTGATTCATGATATTCCTCATGCAACGGCCATACTTCGGCGGCCGATTCTAGCCTAACCAGCGTTAAATAAGCGGCCGTCATGCGGCCGGGGGGGGCGTGATCTGTATTCCGGCTGGCTAATGGACCTCGTCCGCCCACACCTTGAATTTCGACAGCATATTCGGTCCAAACGTCATGCTGATGGCAACGTCGGCCGCATCCCGCCCGCGCGCAATCAAAACCCTACCGATGCGCCGCTGATTGTTGCGCGGATCGAACGTATGCCACGCGCCGCCGAGATAGGCCTCGAACCAACCGGCAAAATCCATCGGAGCGTCCATCGGCGGCACACCGATGTCGCCCAGATAGCCCGTGCAATAGCGCGCCGGAACGTTGAGCGACCGGCACAACGCGATAGCCAGATGTGCATAGTCACGACACACGCCCCGTCGCTCGTTGAAGGCTTCCCACGCCGTTTTCGTCGCGCGAGCGCTTTGATAATCGAATGCAATGTGACCGTGCACGTAGTCAACGATAGCCTGCACTCGATTCCATCCGGGCATCATGCTGCCGAACATTCCCCATGCGAAAGGCGACAGTAATTCGGTCTCGCAATAGCGGCTGGGCAGCAGGTACAGCAACGTCTCGTCCGGCAAGGATTCGAGGGTGTGTTCGAACGCGTGCGGGTATGCAGGCTCGGCGAGACCGCTATCGGTGATCAAACCATCGGCCGTGATCCGGAACGGGCCGGGCGGCGCGACCACGCGCGTACACCAATTGCCGAAGCTGTCCCTGTACATGGAGAGGGGCACCGCGGGATCGGTCACGATGGTGTCGGTGCGTATCAGATCCTGACTACGGCTGTAGTGCACGTTCAAGTTGAGGATCATGGGTGTGGCTTGAGCGAACTCGTAGACCAGCTCATAACCCAGCTTAATCATCATGGAGACACCGCCCGCACGCATGGGAAAAGTAAATAGTAGCACCCTATGCGCTGAGCAGCCGCGTGAGTCCCAAGATCGACCGACAGAACGGCGCGGGTACACCGAGCCGCTCCGCAATCTCGACGACGGCGCCCAATTGGGGCGCAATCTCGAGTTGCCGCCCGGACTCGACGTCCGCGAGCATCGACGTTCGAAAGTCTCCGAGCCGTCGCGTAACGTCGATGCGTTCGTCCGGCGTCATGGACATTTCCAGCTGCAGAATCCGCCCGCATTGCTCCATCTCCTCCATCATTCGTATGCACAATGCGCGCACATCGGGATCCGCCAGCAGCTTCCCGGTGCCGGAGCGCGTCAGCGCGCTCAACGGATTCATGTTCATGTTGCCCCAGAGCTTTGCCCACACGTCATCACGAATGTGTTCCGACGCTTGCGCGCTGATGCCGCCGGCACGCAGCGCCTGCACGACGTCGCCGACGCGAGCGGAAAGCACGCCGCTCGGCTCGCCAAGAATGAACCGATCGGCCGCCGCTACCTGAACCTGCCCCGGCGCCTTCACGCGCGCGGACGCATGAACCACCGAGCCGAGAACGCGCTCGCGCGGAAAGGCCCGAGCCTGCGAACCATCCGGATCCACGGACGCCAAGGCCTGATCCTTGAGCGGTCCGCCGAAATCCTGAAAGAACCACCACGGAATGCCGTTCGCGCCGCTGATGACGACGGTGGATGGACCGAGCAGCGGCGTCAGCTGCGGTGCCAAATCGGGCAAACTTTGCGCTTTGACGGTGAGAAAGACGTAATCCTGAAGCCCAAGTTCCGCGGGCGATCCCGCCGACGGATGCGATTGCCGGACCTCGCCGGCGCGCTCGACCCGAAGACCGGCCTTGCGCAGAGCCGCCAACGTCTCGCCGCGGGCGACCAGGGAGATCCGCCATCCGGCACGGTCCAATGCGTCCGCGAGCCACGCTCCGATGGCGCCCGCTCCAACGATGGCCGCGGTGCGGGGCCTCGCGTGACCCATGCTAAGTTTTGGTTTTCAGCGCAACGTAAGAGCCGGATTTCAATCCCGACGCCCTGCCCTCGTCCGCATCGACGTGCAGCTCCGATCGAAACTCAGAGGAAACGTGGACGAGGACGTCGCAAAACAGCGTGTGCGAATAGGGGCCGTCATTAGCCACGTCAATTCGGTCTCCGTCCTTGAGGCCACGGCGCTCGGCTTCAAGTGGATCCATATGAATGTGGCGTAACGCGCGGATTACACCGTGATCGAGCCGCACGGAGGCCCGAGGCCCTTCAATGACGATACCTGGAGTGTCCTTGAGATCGCCCGACTCTCGCACCGGAGCCGGGATGCCCAGCACCTGTCCATCGGTCTGGGATATTTCCACTTGATTATCCACCCGTGCCGGGCCGATCACGCGGACATTGGGAATGCGGCCCCGCGGGCCGACCAGCGTCACCAATTCCTGCGCGGCGAATTGAGTGGGTTGCGAGACCCGGGACCCCTCATGGAGCTGGTACTTATCGCAAAACAGCTGCTCGATGATGTTTTGCGTGAGATGAACGTGGCGCTCGCAAACTGCCACGGGTAATCGCTCGGTGGGCATGCTCTCGCTTTCGTGCCGTAGTGCACTCATCCGTCGTTCCTATAGCAAAGGCGTTGTCACAACTAATACTATTTCAACTATCAGGCGGTAACGCCAACCGATGTGCCCTGAGACGCCTGTTGGCGCCGCTGCGGCGCACTACGAACCAAGAGGACGGGGACGGTCATCGCCCGCACTACCTGCTCGGCATCGCTTCCCATGGCCAGCCGCGCGAGGCCGCGGCGGCCATGCGTGCCCATCACGATCAGATCCGCGGGCCACTGCTTGGCCTGGGCGATGATGAAATCAGCGGCCGGTCCGCCGATCGATTCCAAAAGCACCGAGTCCACCTCGACTGCGCTTTGCCGCACGAGAGCCTCAGCTTCCGCGAGGATGGTCTTGCCGGTGTCGCGCAGGGACTGGAAAAGGTCGGCCGCGTACATTCCCGGACTATACGCACCGTCGATGATGAATTCGTTGACCACATGAACCAGGCGAATTCGACCGCCGAAGTTCTTCGCGACGTTGATCGCTTCGCTGAGCCCGCATGTCGACGTGCCACTACCGTCCACCGGAACCAAGATTTTGCCGTACATAGTCATTCCCCTTCAATTCGGTAGCTACTTTCTACCAGTCGAACCCATCAATTGATGCGCGGAGTTTCCGCGACGAGATGCGGCGATTACCTAAAAGCGAGTAGCTTGCAGCGCCGTGCGCCAACCGCCTTGGTTTGCGGTTTCAATGCGCACTCCCGCTCATCGCCGGGTCCTTCCAGTCCCGCCAGGCGCCGCCCGTCGCCTCGAACAGCTGGGCCGTGTCGAGATACCGCTGGCTCCTGGCCTCCGCGTAGCCGAGCCGCGCCTGCCCGAAGAGGCGTTGCGCCTGCAGCACCTGGATGAAACTGGCTGCGCCTTCTCGGTAGCTCTCTTGAGACAGCTCGAGCGATGCTTGCGCCGTGTCGAGCGCCTCTCGCTCCGCATCGAGTGCCAGCGCATCGTGTTCAAGCGCCTGCAGGGTGTCCGCGACTTGGCCAAAGGCTTGCAGCACCGTTTGCCGATAGATTCCGAGCTGCGCAGAAAAGGCGTCGACGGCTTCTCGACGTTGTGCGGTGAGGGTGCCACCGTGGAAGATCGGAGCCGTAAGTCCCGCACCGAAGCTCCAGAGACTGTTCGTGCCTTCGAGGAGCCCAGCGGTGGACGCAGATGCTTGGGTCCAGGTGGCCGTCAGCGTGACATTTGGATAGAGCTGCGCCGTCGCCACGCCGATGGCTGCGCTTGCGGCGTGCAGTTGCGCCTCGCCGGCCAGGATGTCCGGACGCTCGTGGACAAGGATCGAAGGAAGACTAACCGGCAGATCGGTCGGCAAGTGCAGCGTGTCCAGAGCGAAGGCAGGCGGCGTCCACTCGGCCGGTGTCTTGCCCACGAGTATGGTCAGGGCGTCACCGGCGGCGCTCAATTGCTGCGCGAGCGGCGGCAATAGCGCACGATCGGCGGCAAGCTGGCTTCGGGCGCTCAGCACATCGCTCATTGCTGCCTTTCCCGCTTCC
>Ga0224558_1001886_pt1 | contig 20616 bp, 15 predicted proteins | sample 714S32024metaG_FD_180682 | JGI IMG/M metagenome (GOLD analysis project Ga0224558, IMG submission 180682) | Peat soil microbial communities from Stordalen Mire, Sweden - 717 S3 20-24 | ecosystem: Environmental > Terrestrial > Soil > Wetlands > Peat | place: Sweden: Norrbotten County, Stordalen...
GGAGACTGGCGAATGCCGTCGATGGGAAACACGGTGGCATCGACGGTGCGGCCGTCTGCATCGAACCTGAGAGCCGGGTAGTTGACGCTGCGTTCGGCATCCATTTTGACGCGGCGCTCATAGAATTCGTGAGGGACGCCGATTTCGAGAAGTTTGATCGCCACCGACTCGGAGCGATCGGCGAACAAGTGCAGGTTGATGTCGCTGTAGTTGGTCGCCGTCCCGGTGAGCACCGAACCCACCAGCCGCGGCTGAAATTCGCTCAAGCGACGCATGGTGTCGAGCGCGATGCGCCGCTGTTCCTTCAACGTGTGATCGTGCGAATCGCGTCCGAATAGCCGTTGGTGTTCGCGCAGAGCCGCTTCGATCTCGATGTTCTTGGGGAGTACGGCGACATCGTTGACGCCCAACCGGTCGGCGGCCTTGCGCTTGGCCTGAAGGAAATCCTCGATGCCGTGTTCGGCCATGATGCGGGCGGCTTCTTGGGCCAGAGCACGGCGCAGATCTTCGGCACGCTGGGAAAATTTCTTAGGCATGATCAGGAGCCTGTCTGAGTATTCTGCGTGAGCCGCGTTGGCTGGGAGAGGGAGCGGATGCAAGGCGCGCGGCGCCGGCCGTAGTGAGTACTACGGACCAGCCGCGCAACGCCGCAGACGCCCCTCTCCCAGCCAACCCGAAGTACCCTTGCAGATTTCCCCTCATTCATCGTTGTCGCCTCCTCATTGGGTCTTGACCCAACCGCGTCGGCTCCGCCTCGACTGAGGGGAAATCTGCCGCGGTCGCGGCCACGGAATACTCAGACAGGCTCCTAGAATAGCGGTTTGTCGCCGTCCGTCATGGGGTTCTGGTTGTTCGGTCCCTCGTAGAGTTCCGTCTTGGGCAGATTGCCCTCGATGAATTTTTCCATGATTCCGTTGGGATTGTCTGCACTTGCCAGAAACCCCGTTGCGGGCGATATGCGCACCGTCACGATCCCGTCCGGCACCGGAACCCCGTGCCGCGGCGCCCCAGCCAACGCTTCATGCATGAAGTACGTCCAGATGGGAACTGAGACCCGGCCGCCTTCTTCACCTTCGCCGAGGCTGCGGTCTTGATCGAACCCGGTCCAGACCGTCGTGACGAGATCACCGTTGAAGCCGTTGAACCACGCATCGTGCCAGTCATTCGTGGTGCCGGTCTTGCCGGCGATATCGTCGCGGTTGAGAACGCGGGCACGTATGCCGGTGCCGCGTTTGATGACATCCGCCATCATGTCCGCGAGCAGATACGCGACCTGCGGCCTGATGATCTGCGGCGCGAGATTCTTCGACGGAATCAGCGTCTTGCCGTCGTGCGCGCCTTCATCGAGATACGCCGCGCGTGAGCCCGCACCGGGTTTGGAACTCGCCGCCGGCGGACCCGCGACGCGGCCGCACTCGAAACACGCGATCGCTGGATCCGCCTGAACCAGCGTTTTGCCGTTCGCGTCCTCGATACGCTCGATGTAGTACGGCGTCACCTTGAAGCCGCCATTGGCGAAGGTGGCGTATGCAGTGACTATCTGCATGGGGCTCAGCGAGGCGGTGCCGATCGCCATCGTGAGGTCCCGTGGCAGCTGCGATTTATCGAAGCCGAAACGTTGCACATAGTTCCAGGTGTAATCGCCGCCGATCTCCCGCATGAGGCGCACCGACACCAAATTCATCGAATGGATCAGCGCCTCTCGCAAGCGCACCGGCCCGGCGAAGGATCCGTGGCTGTCTTTGGGACGCCACGCCTGTTCCATGCCGGCTTCATCGATCACGATGGGCGCGTCCAAGATCACGCTTGCCGGCGTATAGCCCTTGTCGAACGCGGCGGCATAGACGAACGGCTTGAAGCCCGAGCCGGGTTGGCGCCGCGCCTGAGTCACCCGATTGAATTTGCTTTGGAAGAAATCGAAGCCGCCCACCAGTGCGGCCACGGCGCCGTCGTGCGGATCCTCCGATACCAGCGCGCTCTGGACCTCGGGAACTTGCACGAATTGCAGGTTTTCACGGGTATTGCCGACGGTGTAGATGACATCGCCGCGGCTGAAGATTTCCGACGCCTGCGTCGGAAAGCGATCCATTTTCTCCTCCGGCAGTTCCCGGCGCGCCCAGGACAGCTTTTCCCAAGGCAACGTGACCAACCCTAAGTTTTTCACGTAAACCGTGGCGCTCTTCGCCTCGACGCTTTCTACGATGGCCGGGCGCAGGCCGCCGATGACGGGAAATTCCTCGAGTTCGGCCTCCATATTGGCGCTGGACGACACCTTCGTCAGGTCGACCTTCGCAGTGGCGCCGCGCCACCCGTGGTGCCGATCGTATTCGAGCAAACCCGTGCGCAGCGCTACGGTCGCGGCATTCTCCAGGCGCGAATCGATGGTCGTGTACACCCGGAAGCCTGCGGTGTAGATGCTGTCGCCGTATTTGGCCTGCATCTCATTGCGGACCATTTCCCCCACGTACGGGGCATCCACTTCGATGGTGGGACCGTGCAGGCGTGACTCCATCGGAGTGGAATTCGCTGCGTCGTATTCGGCTTGGCTGATGTAGTTGAGCTCGCGCATGCGGCCCAGCACGTGCGTGCGGCGGATCCGGGCCGCTTCGGCATTGGCCACCGGATTGACCACCGATGGAGCCGTAGGAATACCGGCCAGCGTCGCCATTTCCGCGATATTCAACTGATCCAGGGTCTTGCCGAAGTACACCTCGGCCGCCGCCCCTACCCCATAGGCGCGTTGTCCCAAGAAGATCTTGTTGACGTACAGCGAAAAGATCTCTTCCTTGGTGAACTCGGTTTCCATGAGCAGCGAGATGTAGATTTCGCTCATTTTCCGCTTCATGTCGCGCCGCGGCGTCAGAAACATGTCGCGGGATACCTGCATGGTAATGGTGCTGGCACCCTGCCGGATGCCGCCGGCCTTCAGGTTGGCCACCGCCGCGCGCAAAATTCCTTGCCAATCAACACCATGGTGTTGAAAGAAGCGATCGTCCTCGGTCGCCAGGAACGCCTGAATGAGCTTTTTGGGAAGTTGATCGTAACGCATGGGAATCCGGCGCTGGTCGCCGATCGCGGCGATCAGCCGGCCGTCGCGCGTGTAGACGCGCAGCGGTACCTGCAGCTGCACGTCGCGCAAGCTGCCGACATCGGGCAAAGCGGGCCTCAAATAGACATAAGCACACACATTTGCAAAGGCAAACAGCATGCTTACGGCCACTAAGGCTACACAAATGCGCGAGATGAGAACTAGATAACGTTTGGTCACTGAAAACAGTTCTAACTTATTAAGACCCGGCGGAAAGCCTACGCATATTACCGCTGGTTATGGGCATACTCATCGAAAGATGAGGACGCAAAGCCACCGGTCTACGGGTTAAAACCTAGGATAGCGGGGTTGCCAGACCAAGCTTAACCAATCGTCTATGAAGAGCATAGGCGGCCAGAGGTCTGAATGGATGACTTTCAAGAGTCCTGGTTTTCGCTGCGGACCGTTCGTAGTTCGCACTTTTCCGTGCAGGGCACCCCTGTCGGTGATTACCGTGAGTAGCTTCACGTTCTATTTAACAGTTTCTTGCTAAGTTCGTTCCGCGTAGCTACTCTCGCACGGCGTTTTCGACCTCCAAGGTACTGAGCAAAAAGGGAAAAATTTGTGTGGTCGTTTGGAAAAAGATATCGTCCTTTATTGGGACTTGACATAACCACCTCATCTGTGAAACTCATTGAGCTCACGATGTCAGGGGGCCAATACCGGGTTGAGTCGTATGCGGCGGAGCCGACTCCGCACAACGCCATCAACGAAAAAGCCATCGTGGACGCTGAGGCCGTTGGGGAGGCGATCCGCCGGGCGGTCAAGCGCTCGGGCGCCAAAAGCCGGCTCGCCGCGATCGCGATCAGCGGCGATGCCGCCATCACGAAAGTGATCCAGATGCCCAAAAATCTCGGTGAAAACGAGCTCGAGGGCCAGGTAGAGATGCAAGCTGACCAATACATTCCATTCCCGATGGAAGAAGTGAGCTACGACTACCAAGTCGTGGGTCCCTCGGAGAAAGATCCGGAAATGATGGATGTGCTGTTGGTCGCCACTCGTACCGAGAATGTCGAACAGCGGCAGGCCGCCGTACAGGCCTCCGGCTTGACGGCGCAAATTGTCGATGTAGAGGCCTTCGCATTGGAGAACGCCTGCGCCTTGATGCGTCATCAGATGCCCGACGGCGGCCTGGACCGAACCGTCGCAGTGGTTGATTTCGGCGCCAGCAGCACGACGTTCAGCGTTCTGCGCGACATGAAAGTCATTTACACGCGGGATTTTGCTTTCGGCGGGCAGCAGCTCACCGAGGAGATCATGCGCACCTACGGATTGAGCATGGAAGAGGCCGGCCGCGCCAAGAAAGAAGGGGGTCTGCCCAGCAACTATCAGCCTGAGGTGCTCGACCCGTTCATCGATGACATGACCCAACAGGTCAGCCGGTCCCTGCAGTTCTATCTCGCGTCGGGCAGCGGGCGGTCGCAACCGGACCAGATCTTGATCTGCGGCGGCTGCGCCAACATACCTGGGGTCGCGGAAGTCATTTCGAGCCGTGTCGGCGTACCCGCGGACAAGGGCGACCCCCTGGGTAACATGAAAGTGTCGTCCAAAGCCAAGGCGCAAGCGGTAGGCCGCGACGCCACGGCATTATTAACCGCCTGCGGCCTCGCGCTGCGAAGCTTTGACTGAGAGCTGACATGCCGCGTATCAACCTACTTCCTTGGCGTGAACTCGAACGTAAAGTACGGCGTCGAGAATTCATGGTCGCCGCCGGCGCTGCGGTATTCGCCGCGGGTGTATTCGTTCTCGGCGGCAAGCTGGTGTATTCGAGCTGGACCGATGCACAGATCGAGAAGAACAATCTTTTGAAGAAGGAGATCGTCAAACTCGACGCGCAGATCGCCGATATTCAAGATCTCGAGAACCGCAAGCAGCGCTTGGTCGCGCGGATGGAGATCATCGAAAGACTGCAGCGCAAGCGGCCGGAAATCGTGCATCTGTTCGATGAGCTCGTAAAAACCGTTCCCGAAGGCGTCTATCTCACGCAGATCAAAGAGAACGGCAACAAGCTGGAGATCCACGGCGTCGCCCAGTCGAGCACCCGTGTGTCGACTTTCATGAGGAATATCGACGGGTCCATGTGGATGGATAACCCCCAGTTGCAAGTCGTCGAGTCCGCCCAGAATTCACCCACCGGCGGCTCGAGTTTCACGTTGACCGCCGATGCGGTGGGCGTGAATCTCGAAGACGGCGGCGAATCAACGGTCAAGAAGGTTGCCGCGAAATGAATTTCATCGAACAACTTCGTACCCTCGATCCGCGCGACGTGGGCCGCTGGCCGCTGGCAGTGCGTGGCTTCTTCGTGGTGCTGATCTTCGTCATTTGCGCCGCCGTCGCTTGGTACCTGTTCGTCTGGAACGACGATCGGCCCATATTGCAAAAGGCGGAGGCCGACGAATTGGATCTGCGCAGCCAGTTCGAGAACAAACAACAGCGTGCGGCCAACCTCGACGCCTACAAGGCGCAACTCGCCGAAATGGAGCGCAGCTTCGGCGCCATGCTGCGGCAACTGCCGGGCAGGACCGAAGTGCCGAATCTGTTGGTGGATATTTCACAAACCGGCCTGGCGGCGGGTCTGCAGGAAAAATTGTTCCAACCCGCAGGCGAGCAGAGCAAGGGCTTCTACGCCGAGCTCCCGATCAAAATCAGGCTCGTCGGCACGTACCATGAGTTCGGCACGTTCGTGAGCGGCATCGCCGCGCTGCCGCGCATCGTGACGCTGCACGACATTCAGATCACGCCCGTGAGCGACAAGGCCGCTGGCTTCGACAATCTAACCATGGATGTGACCGCGAAAACCTATCGTTACATCGAAGACGAAGGCGGCGGGCACGCAGCGGCGAAAAAGAAGTCAGGAGGCGCGACGTGAGAAGCACAAAGGGCGCTCGCGTTATTTGCACCGCCGTGCTCGCGAGTTTTGTTGCGGCCGGCTGTTCCGGCGGACAGTCCGATCTACAAAAATGGATTGCCGAGACCAAGAAAAAACCGGGCGGGCGCATTCAGGCGCTGCCCGAAGTAAAGCCTTATGAAACCTTTGTTTACGGTGCGGGCGGGATGCGTTCGCCGTTCCAGCCGCAAGGTCCGAGCGCCGGGGGCGGCAGCGCGAGCCTGCGCCCGAGCTCGCGGCGCAACCGCGAATTTCTCGAAGGATTCTCGCTGGACACGCTCAAGATGGTGGGCACGTTCAAAGTGGGCACCAATTTCTACGGGCTCGTGCAATCCAAGGACGGCTTGGTGCACAAGGTGCAGCCCGGGAACTATCTCGGACAAAACGATGGGAAAGTCACCGGCATCAGCGGCAGCAAAATTAGTCTCGTCGAAATCATACCGGACGGTCTCGGCGGCTACATTGAGCGACCGGCCTCATTGGCGTTGAGTGATTGAGGCCACAGGGAGAATAGAAGCATGATCAGATTCAAGACACGAACGGCGATGATCGGAGCAATGCTGCTCGTCGCGTTATCCGCGGTCGCCAGCCTCGCGCAGGCGGCCGACCCGGTCAAACTCGAGGCCATCGACGTCCAAACCCTGTCCGGACAGCAGGTGCAGCTCAAGCTGCACATGAGCGGACCGGCGCCCGAGCCCCTGCCGTTCACCATCGACAAACCTGCGCGCATCGCGTTCGATCTGCCGAACACCGCGCTCGCATTGGCCTCGCGGCGCATCGATGTGCGGTCGGGCGGGGTCGACACCGTGTTGGCCGCGGAAGCCAACGGCCGCACTCGCGTCGTGGTGAATGTCGATGCCCTGTTGCCCTATACGACGAAGGTCGACGGCAACAACATCATCATCACCCTCGGCAATCAACCCGGCGAAGCGGCGAAAATGACCGCTTCGCACGCGGGGTCCGGGGCATCGGCCGCGGCGGCGGAAAGGAGCATTCGTACCATCGATTTTCGCCGCGGTTCCGACGGCACCGGCCGCGTGATCGTGCAGCTGACCGATCCGCGCACGCCCGTGAACGTACGTCAGGAAGGCAATCAAGTGGTGGTGGACTTCGCCGGTACGCTCATGCCGAAGAACCTGATGCGCCGTTACGACGTGCAGGATTTTGCGACCCCCGTGCAAAGCGTCGATGCGATCCGGGTGGAGGGTAGCTCCCGCCTGGTGATCACTGCGCTGGGCGATTTCGAGCAGCTCGCGTACCAGTCGGACAATCAGTACACGGTTGAGATCAAACCCTCGTTGAAGCGCTCCAGCGCCGACGAGAAGAAGGAATACACCGGCGAGCGGCTGACCTTGAATTTCCAGGATATCGACGTGCGCTCGGTGCTGCAATTGCTTGCCGACACCAGCGGCCAGAACATCGTGGTCAGCGACTCGGTCACGGGTAACTTGACGCTGCGACTGCAAAACGTGCCTTGGGATCAGGCGCTCGACATCGTGCTGCGCACCAAGGGACTCGACAAGCGGCGTCAGGACAACGTCATCATTATCGGCCCGACCGAGGAACTGGCGAGCCGCGAGAAGGCCGAACTCGCCGCCCACAAGGAAGTTCAGGAGCTTTCGCCGGTGCGCTCGGAGTTTCTGCAGGTCAATTACGCCAAGGTGTCGGACCTGGCGAAGCTCATCAAGTCCACTAACGCCAAAGAATCCATGCTCTCGGCGCGCGGCAGCCTGGCGATCGACGATCGCACCAACACCTTGTTGGTGCAGGACACGGCCGAGCGCTTGGCGGATATCCGACGCCTGGTAGCGACCTTGGACGTGCCCATCAAGCAGGTACTGATCGAGGCGCGCATCGTGGTCGTGAGCGACACCTTCGAGCGCGATCTCGGTGCGCAACTCGGCTTCAGCAACACCAATTCGGCCGGCGCAAATCTGCTTTCTGTCTCGGGTACGGCAGCCGCTGCCGACGGCATCGTTACCTCGTCAGCCACCGGTGCCACGCCTACGACGGCACTCACGTCGCAGACATTGGCCAATCGATATCAGGTCAATCTGCCCGCGTCGAACATCAACGGCAGTTTCGGTGTCGCGTTGCTGTCCGGCAGCCACTTGCTCGATCTGCAATTGTCGGCGGCGGAAAACGAAGGCAAGAGCGAAACCATCTCCTCGCCGCGCGTCATTACCGCCAATCAGAAACAGGCGACCATCATGCAAGGTGTCGAGATTCCGTATCAGGAATCGGCATCCAGCGGCGCGACGACCACGCAGTTCAAGAACGCGGTGCTGTCTCTCAAAGTGACGCCGTTGATCACGCCGGACAATCGTGTGGTCATGGACATCGACGTCAGCGACGATACGGTGGGTGCGCAGGTGACGAGCGCTACCGGTGGCAGCGTGCCGTCGATCGACACCCGCCAAATCCTGACTCAGGTGCTGGTCAACGACGGTCAGACCGTGGTTCTCGGCGGTATTCTCGAGACCACGAGATCGAAGTCGGACACCAAGGTGCCTTTCCTAGCGGACATCCCGTGGTTGGGCAACTTGTTCAAGAGCACCATCAACATCAACAACAAGACAGAACTTTTGATTTTCATCACGCCGAAGATTTTGCGTGAGGGATCCAATCTGTACTGATTGCCAAGGCCGACTATCGGCGAACGAGGGATTGAAGAGCATGCGCAAGTTATCGATCATAGTGTGGCTGGGCGCCGCGTTGCTTACGGGCTGCGGTGGCGACTCCAGTTCCATCACCGGAGAGACGGCGACCGGAGTCAGCACTACTACCACGGGCACGAAGACCGTCGTCCTGTCGATGGGTAGCGGCACCGGCGCCAGTTTTGGGTCGGGTGCGTTGGCCATTTCGACGAAGTCGCTCTCGGCCGGCGGCAGCACCAGTCTGCAGGTGTCCATCGTTGATCAGAGCGGCGCGCTTTACACCACACCCACGGCCGTCACGTTCAGCTCACCGTGCCAGGCGCAGGGCCTCGCGACGATTGCCGCCACCGGCGTGACGCCGGCCTCGCCGACCGTCACCACGAGCACGGGAAGTGCCAGCGCCACCTACTCCGCCACCGGTTGCAGCGGCAGCGATGTGATCACCGCAACGGCGTCTGCGAATAGCCAGAGTCTTACCGCAAGCGGCACGGTGACCGTGGCGCAGGCAGCGATCGGTTCGATCGCGTTCATCTCCGCGACGCCGGCGAATATCACGCTGAAAGGCGTGGGCAGCGCGGGTGGATCGGCAACTTCGACCGTCATTTTCAAAGTGCTGGACACATCGGGCGGCCCTCGCGCGGGCGCCCCGGTGACCATGTCGCTCAATACATCGGTGGGCGGTATCACGCTCGCGCCGACGACGGCAACCACCGACGCCAACGGCCAAGTGCAGACCGTCGTGAGCGGCGGTACGGTGGCGACGACTGTGCGAGTCACCGCGACGACACAAACTGCCGCCGGAGTCGCTATTTCGACGGAATCCAATGCGCTGACGGTGTCGACAGGTATTCCCACCAGCCATAACATTTCATTGGCGGTCGGCTCGACGACGGTGTGCCCCAACGTCGAGGCGTGGAACATTGACGGTGTGACCGTGCCGGTTACTGTCAGCATGACCGACCGGTTCAGCAACCCGGTGCCGGACGGCACGACGGCTAACTTCCAGACCACCTTGGGTGGGATTCAAGCGAGCTGTCAGACCACCGGCGGCTCCTGCTCGGTCAATTGGGTGAGCAAGGCTCCTTATTCGATCAGCGGAAACCCTCAATCGACCGCCGGCAATGCCAATACCAACGCGGCTTATTGCCCCGGCAATCTTTGCAACGGGACGACGAACGGCCGTAGTCCGATCATGGTCTCGGCCATCGGCGAAGAAAGCTTCATCGATGCGACCGGCAGCGGCGTATTCAATCCGGGCGACACCGTCGCGTTCAATGCCAATGATCCACAAAACGATTTCCCCAACGGAACGCCGAAGCCCTGGGACGACACCTCGGAGCCGTTCCTGAACGAGTGGGAGCTGGGCACCTATTACGCGAATAATACGGTCTTCGTGCCCACCTACGTTCTCGGCGAGCCGTTCATCGACTTCTTTAACACTGGCACGCGAGAGGGGCCGGACGGGTTGGTCGAAAGCGCGTTGTGCGAAGGCCCGCTCTGCAATCCCGCAGGAGCATCGGTCGCGATTTACGCGGGCGACGCCATCATCGTGTCGACCAGCCACGCCAACTTCTACACGAGCGGCGGCACCCCCACCCTATCCAGCGGTGGTTCGTTCTCGGTGAGGATCGCCGACGATCATAATCAGCAGATGCCGGGTGGAACGACGGTTACTACAACTGTTTCGCCGAGCTCGGCCACCACGGTCATCGCCCCGACCAGCTATGCGTGGCCCTGTTCGGAAGCGGTCGGCGGTCAGGTGATTACCTTCACCACGGCTGCCGGGTCGACGCCGAGTCCGGGTATGTTGCTCATCACGGTCACGACGCCGGACAAGATCGTGACGACGCAGTCATTTGCCTTCAATTAATTCATTGGCCGGGGCGCGACGCCGCCCCGGCCGGCGATCGGATCAGGTCGACATCTTCGACCCGAGCTTTCAGGTCGTCTATGATCGCCGGCCAGCATGGCCGCCATTCGCAACATCTTCCTGATTGGTCCCATGGGATCAGGCAAGTCCGCCGTGGGCCGGCATTTGGCGCGCCTGTTCCATTTAACCTTTTATGACAGCGATGCGGACATCGAGGCCAAGACCGGCGTCGACATCTCCTTCATCTTCGAAAAGGAAGGCGAGGCTGGATTCAGGATGCGTGAAAAGGAGTCCATCGAGCGTCTGACCCGGCTGGAGTCCATTGTGTTGGCAACGGGCGGCGGAGCCGTCATCGAGGCCGATAACAGGCGGGTGCTGGCGGAACGCGGGATCGTGGTTTACCTGGAAACCTCGATCGAACAGCAGCTCGAACGCACGCGCCACGCGCGGCATCGGCCCCTCCTGAATGACACGGATCCGGAAGAAAAGCTGAAGGAACTCATGCTGCGGCGGGCGGCGCTGTACGCTGAAATCGCGAACATCACGGTGTCGACGGACGGCCGACGGGTGCAACTGGTGGCCGAAGAAATCCAGCAAGAGCTTCGTCGGGCGCACGGACTCTAAGCGCCGTATAATCGGCGGGCCGTGCAAACACTCAAGGTAGACGTCGGACACGCGATTTATCCCATCCTGATCGGACCCGGCTTGTTGGGCCATCGTGAGCTGTTCAACTCGACGCTGCGCGCCGCGGATGTGCTCATCGTCACCAATACGACGGTGGCCAGGCTGTATCTCGAGAAATTGCAAGCCACCCTTTCCGGACGCCGCGTTGCCGATTGCGTGCTGCCCGACGGCGAACAGTACAAAACGCTGCAGACGCTTGGCCGGGTGTTCGATGCCTTGGTCGATGCGAAACTCAATCGAGATGCGACGGTGCTGGCCCTGGGGGGCGGCGTGGTGGGTGATATCGCGGGCTTTGCAGCGGCGTGCTATCAACGCGGCGTCGCCTATGTTCAGATACCGACGACCTTGCTCGCACAAGTGGATTCGTCGGTCGGAGGCAAGACCGGCGTCAACCATCCAGGCGGCAAAAATCTCATCGGCGCCTTTTATCAGCCCCGCGCAGTCATCGCCGATACCGATACCCTCGCGACGCTGCCGGATCGTGAACTGCACGCGGGCCTTGCCGAAGTGATCAAGTACGGGTGCATTTGGGATCCCTTGCTGTTCGACTGGCTGGAACTCAACATCGCGAAGCTGACCGGCCGTGACGACGAGGCTCTGGCCTATGCCATCGAACGTTCCTGCGCCATCAAGGCGGCGGTGGTCGCCGAGGATGAACGCGAAAGCAATCTGCGGGCCATCTTGAATTTCGGGCATACGTTCGGACACGCGATCGAAGCGGCCACGCGTTACGACACGTATCTGCACGGCGAGGCGGTTGGCCTAGGCATGTTGATCGCCACGAACTTGTCGCACCGTCTAGGACTGATAGACGGCGGCACCCAAGAGCGCGTGCGCGACCTCTTGGCGCGCGCCGGACTGCCGACGGAGCCGCCTCGCATCGGTACGGCGCGCGCACTCGCATTGATGCAGATGGACAAGAAAGTCTTGGCCGGAACCGTGCGCCTGGTGTTGCTTGAAAAACTGGGCCGCGCCGTGGTGACTGGACGTTATGCACAGAGTGCGCTCGATGCCACCTTGAACGAGTATTTCGCTTGACGGAACTAGCGGCGTATGCGGCTCACGACGATCAATCACGCGGTCGGCGATATGCCGAGGCCCCGCCGGCTTACCGCTCCGAGTACCAGCGCGATCGCGATCGAATCGTTCACTCCACGGCGTTCCGCAGGCTGGTTTACAAAACCCAGGTTTTCGTCAATCACGAAGGCGATCTTTACCGGACGCGGCTCACGCATTCACTGGAGGTCGCGCAAATCGCACGGACGATTGCACGCGCGCTCAAGCTCAACGAGGTGCTTTCCGAAGCCATTTGCCTCGCCCATGACCTGGGTCATACACCGTTTGGACATGCCGGCCAGGACGCACTCAACGAATGCATGATGGATTTCGGAGGTTTCGAGCACAACCTGCAGTCGCTGCGCGTGGTCGATGAGCTCGAAGAACATTATGCTGACTTCAATGGGCTGAACTTGAGTTACGAATGTCGCGAAGGCATCCTCAAACACTGTTCGCACAACAATGCGGTGCAACTCGGCGAATTGGGTGAACGCTTCATCAAGCGCCAGCAACCGGGACTCGAGGCGCAGCTTGCCAATTTCGCAGATGAGATCGCTTACAACAATCATGACGTAGACGACGGTATCCGCGCCGGCCTCATCACGGTGGAACAATTGCTCGAGGTGCCGCTATTCCGCGAATTTCACAGCGAAGTGTCGGCGAAATACCCGGAACTTGCGGACCGCCGCCTCGTGTTCGAAATTCTGCGCCGCATGATTAATCGGCTGGTCTCAGACTTGATCGACGCCTCGGCAACGCGGCTTCGCGATTCCGGAGTGGGGTCCATCGCCGACGTGAGAATCCACTTCAAACCTTTGATCGGCTTCAGCGAAGCTACGCGGGAACTCAATTATGCGCTCAAGGCTTTTCTGCGCGAGCACGTTTACCGGCATTACAAAGTGAGGCGCATGACGTCGAAGGCGCGTCGCGTGGTCAGTGAGCTTTTCGATGCATTTTTCAACGATCCCGGCCTGATGCCCGACGAACACAAGAACACCGGTGCGCGCTTGGAATTGGTGCAAGGAACCGCAGGCCGCGCCCGCGCCGTCGCCGATTATATCGCCGGGATGACAGACCGCTACGCCATTCTCGAGCACCGCCGGCTGTTCGATCCGAGCGAACGGACATGACCGCCGTCTTGAAGAACGATTTACTGCTGCGCGCGCTGCTGCGTGAACCGACGCCGCGCCGGCCCATTTGGTTGATGCGGCAGGCGGGACGATATTTGCCGGAATATCGCGCCACCCGCGGGCGCGCTGGAACTTTCATGGCGATGTGCATGAATCCGCAGATCGCCTGCGAGGTTACGCTGCAACCCATCGATCGATTCCCGCTCGACGCCGCCATCTTGTTTTCCGACATCCTGACCATTCCGCATGCGATGAATCTGGGATTGGAATTCGAGGCCGGCGAAGGCCCTAGGTTCGAGCGGCCGGTACGTTCCGCCGCCGACGTCGATAAGCTTTGGGTCCCGGATCCGGGGCGGGAGCTTCGATACGTGATCGACGCCGTCGCGCTGATTCGTCGGGAGTTGGGCGGCCGAGTGCCCTTGATCGGCTTCGCCGGCAGTCCATGGACGGTGGGCACGTACATGGTCGAGGGCGGCGGCAGCAAGAACTTCGGCCGCATCAAGCGGATGATGTACGAATCTCCCCGGGTGCTGCATCGCTTGCTCGACGTGCTGGCTCGATCGACGGTCTCATACCTTAACGCGCAAGTTGCCGCCGGCGCGCAAGCCGTCATGTTGTTCGATACCTGGGGCGGAGTACTGACGCCCGCGCAGTACGAGGAGTTTTCGCTGCGCTACATGGCTCAAGTGGTCGACGCGTTGACCCGCGAGAGCGAAGGGCGCCGCGTGCCCAACATCGTGTTTACCAAGGGCGGAGGCGCATGGCTCGGCAAAATCGCGGCGATCGGCTGCGACGCCGTCGGCGTAGACTGGACGACCGATCTTGAGTCGGCTCGTCAAGCGGTCGACGGCCGGGTCGCGTTGCAGGGCAATCTAGACCCGTCGGCGCTGTTTGCGCCCCCGGAAACGTTGCGCGCCGAAACCATACGGGTGCTCGATAGCTATGGAGCCGGGGCAGGACACGTGTTCAACCTGGGCCATGGCATCACGCCCGACGTCGACCCGGAACGGGTTGCGCTGGTGGTCGATACGGTGCGGAGCTACGCCGTGACCTAGGAGCCTGTCTGAGTAATCTACGCGAGCCGCGTTGGCAGTGGGAGGGAGCGGATGCAAGGCGCGTGGCGCGGCCCATAGTGGGCACTATGGGCAAGCCACGCAACGCCGCAGACGCCCCTCCCACTGCCAACCCTTCGGGAGCGGGCGGATTTCCCCTCACTCGTCGTTGTCGCCTCCTCATTGGGTATCGGCCCAACTGCGTCGGCTCCGCCTCGATTGAGGGGAAATCTGCCGCGCTCGCGGCCACGTAGATTACTCAGACAGGCTCCTAGCGGTTCAGCGGACCACGGCGTTCGGAGCGGAGGTCGATGCTTTGCCCGCGGCTGCCCGCAGTTCATCTCGCAAGGCGCGGCGCAGAATCTTACCCACATTGGTTTTCGGGAGCTCGTTGCGGAAATAGACGTGCTTCGGCACTTTGTAGCTGGTGAGGTCGGTTCGGCAATGCCCGATCAATGCTTGGGCGGTGAGATTGGGATCCTTCCTCACGACGAACAACGCCACCACCTCGCCGGAAGCCTCATCCGGTTGCGCCACGGCGGCGACTTCCAACACGCCGGGATGTTCCGCGGCGACGCTTTCGACCTCGTTCGGATACACGTTGAAGCCTGAAACCAGGATCATGTCCTTCTTGCGATCCTCGATGAAGACGAAACCGTCCTCGTTGATGCGGCCGATATCGCCGGTACGAAGCCAGTCGCCGAACATCACCTTTTCGGTCTCATCCGGGCGATTCCAATACCCGCGCATGACCTGCGGGCCGAACACGCAGATTTCGCCCACCGCGTTGGTCGGGACTTCTTTGCCCTCATCGTCGCGAATCGAGATGTCCGTCGAGGGAATGGGCAGCCCGATGCTGCCGTTGAAATCGGCGCCGATCGGATTGGCGGTGGCCACCGGCGAGGTTTCCGTCAGCCCCCATCCTTGAGTCATGGCGCACCCGGTGATCTTTTTCCAGCGCTCCGCGACCACGGCTTGCACGGCCATGCCGCCGGCAAAGGAAACGCGCAGCGCGCTGAAATCGACGGTTTCGAAGCCGGGTGTGTGAAGCAAGGCGTTGAACAGCGTATTCACGCCGCTGATGAAATTGAACTTGTGTCTCTTGAGCTCCGCCACGAACCCTGAAAAATCTCGCGGGTTGGTGATCAATACATTGCATGCCCCGAAAGGCAGAAACGCGAGACAATTCGTGGTGAGCGCGAAGATATGGTAAAGCGGCAATGCGGTAATGATGACGCGGGCGCCCCCCGCCCTCATGGCGGGGAATATCCACGAGGTCGTCTGCAGCACGTTGGCGATCATGTTGCGATGGGTGAGCACCGCCGCTTTGGCGATGCCTGTCGTGCCGCCGGTGTATTGCAGGAACGCGATGTCGTTCGGGCCGAGCGCGGGCGGCTCGAGCTTCAGGCCGAGGCCGGAAGATAGCGCGCTCTTGAAGGCCATCGCTCCCGGCATGTTCCAGGCGGGCACCTGCTTGCGGACATGGCGCAGGACGAAATTCACAACGACGCCGCGCGGCAGTCCGAGCAGATCGCCGATGCCGGTCACCAAGACCTTCTTCAGGTCGGTGCGCGGGAGCACTTGCTGCAATACGTGCGCGAAGTTCTCGACGATGACGATGCATTTTGCGCCGGAATCCCTGAGCTGGTGCTCCAGTTCGCGGGCCGTGTACAACGGATTCGTATTGACGACCACCATGCCGGCGCGCAGCACGCCGAACAGGGCGATGGGGTATTGCAGGATGTTCGGCATCATCAACGCAACCCGGTCGCCCGCGACCAGCCCGGATTTTTTCTGCAGCCAGGCGGCGAATGCCCGCGTCAGCGCATCGAGCTGGGCGAAGGTGAGAGTCGCGCCCATGTTGGTATACGCCGGCCGGTTGCCGTGCGTAGCGACGGCTTCTTCGAACAGATCTCGAAGCGAGGCATACTCGTCCGGGTTGATGTCGGTCGGCATACCGGCCGGGTACTGCTGCAGCCAAGTTCGCTCCACGTGGGACAACTCCTCATTTTTTGTCCCCGCGTGTATAGCACCGGTTCGGAGCACCGGCAATGTTCTTCGCCCTCGGAGTAAACGTGGAGCGTTATGAGCGGCCAGTTGGACCGAGGCTATTCGATCCGGCGCCATGGTACATTTGTATTCAACGGGCAACTGCGGCGGTCATATGAGAACTTCTCGAATGTGGATTCTGAGTGCGTTGGTCGGGCTCTCAGGGTGTGTGCACGGTTACGGCTGCCTATTCCTTCAGCCGGTCAAACATACGTTGACGGGCCGAGTCCATTTCCGCTCTTTCCCCGCCGCCGACGGCGTCGACAATGTGCCCATCTTGGTCCTCGACCGCACTGCCTACGTCTATTCGCCTGCGCATAGCTACCAGTGCCTGTCTGCCACCGATATACAGCTCGTCGGCGTGTCCGAGTTCCCGGAGACCGTCATCGAGAACTCGGAGGTCAGTGTAACCGGCGCTTTGTTCGAGTCGGCGTCTGCGCACGAATACACCCGTTTCCTGATGAATGTGGCCACGTTACTGCCGCTCAACAAGAAACCCTGAGCGCGGCAAGCTTGAGTTCAGCCGAATCGGCTACAATCGACCGCGGGCTGAACCAAACAGGGAGTACATTTTTGTGAAATAATTCGCGGCATTGCTCGCAGCATGGATGTCACGGGCGGTCGCGATACCGTCGCCCGTTCACTTGCGCAGCAGGGGCTTCAATACCGGCCACACGGCCGCGAGCATTTTTGGCTGGCCCCGCTCATTGGGGTGCACGCCGTCAGCCTGCATCAGGTCCGGCGAGAGCGCGACGTCTGCCAGCAGAAAAGGCACGAGCGCCGCTTTTTCCGCGTGCGCGACATCGGCGAATGTCGAATTAAATTTCTCAGTGTATTCAGGACCATAGTTGGACGGTACGCGCATCCCCAGCAGCAGCACGCGCGCCCCGATGCCCATCGACAGGTCGATCATTTTGGTGAGATTGGCGCGCATTTGGTCGATCGGCAGCGCACGTAATCCGTCGTTGCCGCCCAATTCGATAATCACGATTTGCGGGTGATGCAGCTCCAGTGCTCGCGGCAGCCGCGCCAAGCCGCCGGCCGTGGTCTCGCCGCTGACGCTGGCGTTGATGACTTGGTAACCGTACCCTTCAGCCTTGAGCTTCGCCCGCAGCATCCCCACCCATCCGTCGTCGACGTGCGCGAGTCCGTATCCGGCACTGATGCTATCGCCGAATACGAGGATCGCGGGTGCGTCGGCCGTGGCTGATAGTGCCGCTAAACCTAACATCAATAGGACAAAAAGCCGTTTCACAGGCGCTCCCGATGGAAGATCAAATCGTTCTCGAAGCTAGACACGTATCCAAGACGGTATCCAGTCCGGAAGGTTCGCTGACCATTCTCGCCGATGTGAGCCTGGCTGTGCGAACCGGTGAGACGTTGGCCATCGTCGGCGCCTCCGGCGCCGGAAAATCAACGTTGCTGGCGATCCTGGCCGGACTCGACTCTCCGAGCACCGGAAAAGTGCTCATCGCGGGCACCGATTTGACCGAACTGGATGAGGACGGGCGCGCGCAGATTCGAGGGCAGCACGTGGGGTTCGTGTTCCAGTCATTCCACCTGATCCCCTCGCTCACGGCCATCGAAAACGTCATGCTGCCGCTCGAATTGAGAGGTCGGCCGGACGCCCGGCAGGTGGCGGCGGAAGCCCTCGCGCAGGTAGGATTGACCGCGCGCGCGGCGCATTATCCCAAGCAACTGTCCGGCGGCGAACAGCAGCGCGTGGCGATCGCCCGGGCCTTCGTGACGCATCCGGCGGTGCTATTCGCCGATGAGCCCACGGGAAATCTAGACACGGCAACGGGACAGAAAATCACCGACCTCTTGTTCGAACTGAACCGCAGCATCGGCAGTACGTTGATTCTGGTTACGCACGATCGGCCTCTGGCCCAGCGTTGCCGCCGCGTGCTGGAACTCGACGCCGGCCATGCGGTGAGCTGACCCCCGTGAAAATACTGCGTTTTGCCTTGCGCAATCTGTGGCGCGATCTGAAGTCCGGCGAGCTTTCCGTGTTGTTGCTGGCTTTGTCGGTGGCCGTGCTGTCGTTGACGGCCGTCGGCTTCTTCACCAGCCGCATCTCGCAGGGTGTGCGCGCACAGGCGGCAGAAGTGCTCGCGGCCGATCTGCGATTGGAGTCTCCCGGCCCCATGCCGCCGCAGTATTTTTCCGATGCGCAAACGCGCGGGCTCAAGAGCGCGAAAATCCTGGAATTTCCGACCGCAATATTCAACGGCGACCTGAGCCAGCTTGCCGCTCTCAACGCGGTGACCGCCACCTATCCCTTGCGCGGCCGCATGCGGATCGCCGACGCGCCCTTCGGAATCGCCCGCACCACCGACCGTATTCCCAATGTCGGGGAGGTGTGGCTGGATGCGAGGATCCTCGCCCAGTTGAAAGTCTCCTTGGGGGACAGACTGCGTATCGGGGCCGGCTCGTTCAAGGTGACGGAAGTGGTCGACTACCGGCCCGATCAAGGCACGGGCTTCGTCAATCTCGCGCCGGTCGCGCTGATCAATTACGCTGACGTCGGGGCCACGCAACTGATCCAACCGGGCAGCCGCGTAACCTATGCGGCGTTGTTTGCGGGGTCCTCATCGGCGGTGGACGAATTCCGCGAGTATTTGAAATCGCACAAGGCTGCCGGCGAGCGGCTGCGCCAGGTCGACGAATCGAGCCGGCAGCTGAATTCTGCCATCGATCGTGCGAGCCGATTCCTGAACCTCGCCAGCCTCGCATCGGTGTTGTTGGCCGCGGTTGCGGTCGCCATGGGCGCGCGCCGCTATGCGAAGCGTCACATCGATACCGTCGCGTTGATGAAATGCATGGGCGCATCCCAAGGCTTCGTATTGTCGATTTCCATCATCGAATTGACGTTGCTGGCGGTTGCCGCCGTCGCGCTCGGTGCGTTGCTCGGATACCTCGCGCAGTCCGGGCTCGCCTGGCTGTTGCGAGACTTGATCAGAACCGAGCTTCCCGACGCCTCGCTGGCGCCGCTTCCCATTGCGCTGGTGACCGTGCTGGCCATGCTGGTCGGTTTCGCTTTGCCGCCGCTGCTCCAATTGAAGAACACGCCTCCTGCACGGGTTCTCAGAAAAACCGTGACGGCGCCGCCGCTGCGCTTGGGCCTCTCTTACGTGCTTGCGTTCGGCGCCTTGTTCGCCATTCTGTGGAGCATGGTACGCGACGCGGAATTGGTGGTTGACCTCTATGCCGGAGTTCTTGGGGTGGGCGTCGTGCTGACGGCGGCGGGATACGGTCTGGTGCGCCTGACGGGCCGTTTGCGCGGAGGCGTAGGTATTGCGTGGCGCTACGGTCTGGCGAATGTATCGCGCCGAGGGGGCGGCAGCGTGGTGCAGATCGTCGCCTTTGGCTTAGGCCTCATGGTGCTGCTGTTGTTGGCCGTGGTGCGCGGCGATCTGCTCGCCGATTGGCGCCGCAGCCTGCCGACCAATGCGCCCAACAACTTTCTCATCAACATCCGCCCCGACGAGCGGGTGTCGCTCGAGGAATTCTTGAGGTCGCGCGGCCTGGGCCAGCCGCCGATGTACCCCATGGTGCGCGCGCGAATGACGGCCATCAACGCGACGCCCGTCGAATCGATCAAACTCAAGGGCGAAGGCGGGCGCAACTTTCTCGAACGAGAGCAGAATCTAACCTGGGCCGCCGCGCTCATGGATGACAATCAATTGATCGCCGGCCATTGGTGGTCGGGTGAAGACTACGGCAAACCGCTGGTGTCCATATCGTCCGAATATCAGGAAAATCTCGGCTTGAAGCTGGGCGACAAGCTGACCTTCGACGTGGCGGGTGAAACTCTCAACGTCGAAGTTGCCAGCATCCGCAAAATTCACTGGGATAGTTTTCGTCCGAATTTTTTCTTGGTGTTTCCGCCCAAACTGCTCGATGGGGCTGCCGGCACTTATATGACGAGCGTGTATCTGACCCAGGCGCAGCGCCCGGCGCTGGCCGATCTCGTACGGCAATATCCCACCGTCTCGGTATTCGACGTCGACGCCATCCTGAAGCAGATCCGCGAGATCATGGATCGAGCAACGCTGGCGGTGCAGTACGTGTTTCTCTTCACCTTGGTGGCAGGCGTGGTGGTGCTGTTGGCCGCGGTTCAGTCGACTCGTGACGAACGCC
>Ga0224558_1001887_pt1 | contig 20611 bp, 16 predicted proteins | sample 714S32024metaG_FD_180682 | JGI IMG/M metagenome (GOLD analysis project Ga0224558, IMG submission 180682) | Peat soil microbial communities from Stordalen Mire, Sweden - 717 S3 20-24 | ecosystem: Environmental > Terrestrial > Soil > Wetlands > Peat | place: Sweden: Norrbotten County, Stordalen...
TTTTCCATGCGAATCTGCATCCACCTGGCAGCATGGCAGACCCTGAATTTCAGGATCATCTTGCATTGGAAACGAACTCCGTTTCAGGATCATCTTGTATTGGACAATTCTTCGCCCGCACCCCCGCGGCGCGGCATGTTACCATCATTTTTCCTGGAGGCTCATCGTTTGCGTAAGGTCCCCCTCATCGAATCGCTGCGGATTATCGGGCGAGGGTCGCTCAACTGGTTCGCCGAACGTCCCATCGTGGTTTCGTTCGAGGTGACGGACGCCTGCACGTGCTTTTGCAAGCACTGCGACCACGGCGGGCCGCGCGATGAATCGCGCAATCTGAAGCCCGCCGACTACCGCCGCTACATGGAGGCGCTGCGCCCCTGCGTGGTGCAGGTCTCCGGCGGTGAGCCGCTCCTGCGCGACGACGTGGTCGAAATCGTCCGCAACATCAAGGGCGGGTCCAAGCTGCCGTACACCATCCTGGTTTCCAATTGGTCGCTCATGACCCCGGAGAAGTACCTGGCGTTGCGCCAGGCCGGCATCGACCAGTTCTCCGTCAGCCTGGATTTCCCCGACGAGCGCCATGACGATTTCCGCGCCTATCCGGGCCTCTACCGGCATCTCGAGGACTTGATTCCACGCCTGGCGAAGCAAGGGCACGACGACATCGTGCTCAACTGTTGCATTACCAGCGAGAACGTGGGCGAGATCGGCGCCCTTGCGGACAAGGCCCGCGAGTGGGGCGTCAACCTGTGCTACAGCGCGTACTCGGCGCGGCGCACCGGCTGCCGCGACTACTTTCTCAACACGCCCGAACAGCTGGCGCAATTCAACGCGCACCTGGACCGCATAGAGGCGCGCCGGGACCAGACCAACTGGATCGTCAACACGCCCACCACGCTCGAAGCCACGCGCCGCTACTTTGCCAACGGCGGAACCCCCGGCTGCAAGGCCGGCCTGCGCTTCCTGGTGGTGACGGCCGACGGCGCGTTGCAGCCGTGCTCCATGCAGTTCCAGCGCTACCGGCTCGAAGAGCGCACCCGCATGATCCGCGAATTCACCAGCCGGAACCAGTGCGGCGAGTGCTACGTGTCCATCCGCTCCAACCTCGACAAGAGCTTTCCGCAATTGCTTTGGGAGAACGTGAGCGGGTTCTTCTCCTTCAGTTCAAGCGGAAAATGACGCTGATGGTCGCGATCAGTTCCACCGGTTCGCCGTTCAGCAGCGTAGGCTCGTAGACGCACTGGCGGACCGACTCCAGCGCCGCGGGCGCCAGCAGCGGGCTGCCGCTCAGCAGTTTCAGTTCGCGGATGTGGCCGCCGGTGCCGATGATTCCAACCAGCTCCACCACGCCCGAGACGCGCATCCGCAGCGCCAGTGGCGGATACAGCGGCTCCACTCTTCGCCGCCCAAGTAGACACCGGTATCCGTGAAGAAGTTCCGGTGCATGATGGAAGTGTGCAACTGCCGGATCGCGTCAGGCGCATGATCGAAGAGCGGGCCGAAGCCGTCGGGTTTGCGGCGGTCAAATATGCCGCGTTGGCGATGTCGGCGGCCTACCGCGAAAGCCGCGCCATCCGCCTGCCGGACCCCGCGCGCACCGCCGCCTACCTGGTGACCCGCATGCCGGCCACCTTCGCCGCCGCTCACGCCGTGCTGCGCGAGTTGCGCGAACGCCTGGGCGCGCACCCCATCTCGAGCGTGCTCGACATCGGGGCAGGCGCCGGCGGAGCGTCGCTGGCCGCCCGCGAGTGCTTTCCGGAAGCCCAGACCATCACCATGGTGGAGCGCGATTCCGTGCTGGCCGCCGCCGCCCACCAGTGGCTGCCCCAGGCCGCCGTCATCGTGGAAGACGTCACGCGCAGGAAGACCCTTCCGCCGCACGACCTGGTGATCGCGGCTTACTCATTGGGCGAGATCGGCGATCCCTTGGCGGCGCGCTTGTGGCAGGCCGCGCGTGTGGCGCTGGTGGCCATCGAGCCGGGCACGCCGCGCGGGTATGCGCTGATCCTCAAGGTGCGCGAGGAATTGCTGGAAGCTGGCGGGTCGATGGTCGCGCCCTGTCCCGCCGCGACGCCGTGCCCGCTGGCCGCGCCCGACTGGTGCCATTTCGCGGCGCGCGTCGAGCGCTCGTCCATCCACCGCCGTATCAAAGATGCGGAACTGGGTTACGAAGATGAAAAGTTCAGTTACGTCGCCGTGGCGCGCGAGCCCGTGGAACTGCCCGCATCGCGCATCATCCGGCGCCCGCGCCAGCGCCCCGGCTTGATCGTGCTGGAGATTTGCGCGCCCGCCGGTGTGCAATCGGTGCACGCCTCACGCCGTGACCGCGAAACCTTCCGCGCCGCCCGCAAAGCCACTTGGGGCAGCGCCTGGGGCTAAGCGCGGTGCGAGCCCGGGGTTTGCCGCATTCGGGGCGGGACTTGGCGGCGCGGGAATCTCGCGCCCGCATTCCTGGCAGAACCTAGCGGGGGCGCCCGGCTGAACGGCATGTATCATAGTCTGCGCCATGGCAAGGAAAGGTTGCCAGAAGCCAGCAGCCGGCTCCTATTTTCCGGCAATCGGCGCTCCCTTGACCCGTCATCAACGTATTCTAGAAGTGATGAATTGCGAATCTGTCGAAGACAGCGCGGCCGGACTGCCGCTGTGGCAGCGGTACGCGGACCAGTTTCCGGTTCGCGAGCGCCTGATCTATTTGAACCACGCGGCCGTAGCGCCGCTATCGAAGCCGGCGGCGGATGCCATGAAGCGCCTGGCCGAGGATTGCCTCACTTTCGGTAGCCTGCACTATGGCGAGTGGCTGGCCGCCTACGAGGGACTGCGGGTAGCGGCAGCCAAACTGATCGGGGCCGACCGGTCGGAGATCGCCCTGGTCAAGAACACGTCGGAAGGCATCGCCACGGTGGCCATGGGGCTGGATTGGAAGCCGGGGGACCGGATGGTGGGATTCCGGGAGGAGTTTCCGGCCAACTATTTTCCCTGGAAGCGGTTGGAAGAAAAAGGGGTCGAGGTCACGTGGCTTTCCGTCACGGACTCTTTGGACCGCATCGACCAGGCCGCAAAGGGCGCGCGGCTCCTGGCCATCAGCTTCGTACAATTCCTAAGCGGATGGCGGGCTCCCATTCAAGCAATTGGTGAGATTTGTAAACGTAATCGATGCATTTATTTAGTAGATGCCATACAAGGACTTGGCGCCTTTCCACTCGATGTGCGGGCCTGCGAGGTGGATGCTCTGGCAGCCGATGGTCACAAGTGGCTGTTGGGGCCGGAAGGGTGCGGCATCCTCTACATAAACCAGACGCTTCAAGACCGCATCGAGCCTGTGGAATTCGGCTGGACCAACGTGGCGCGCTACGACGACTACGCCTCCCGGGATATGGCCTTGAGGCTGGATGCAGGCCGATACGAGTGCGGAACTCTAAATACCATTGGATGTTTTGGATTGAAGGCTTCAATTGAGTTTTTACTTGAAGTCGGCGTCGGAGAAATCGGCCCGGTTGTCCAAAATCTCGGCGATCGGATTGCCAAGGGCGTCCAGGCGCGGGGGTACGAACTGCTGGGAGATCGAACCCCGGAAACGGGGGCGGGCATTGTGAGCTTCCGCAAGCCGCCGTTCGAGGCTGGGGAGATCGTACGGAAACTGCGCGCCTCCGGCATAATCACGGCGCCGCGAGCCGGGTGGGTGCGGACATCGCCGCACTTTTACAACAGTCCGTCGGAAATCGACCGGCTGCTGGAAGCGCTGCCGTGATCCTACCCGCCGGAGTTGGCTAACGCCTGCTCCAGATCCCCGATGATGTCTTCCACGGCTTCGATGCCCGCGGAAAAACGCACCAGGCTGTCGCGAATGCCCATGCGCTCGCGGTGCTTGGGCGGGATCTCGCGGTGCGAGCTCATCACCGGGTAGAGCATCATGCTGTGGACATCGCCCAGCGAGGTGGCGCGCACAACCAGCTTGAGCGAGTCCATGAAGCGGAAAACCTCTTCCCTGCCCGCGTCTCTGATCTCGAAGCTCACCATGCCCCCGTAGAGGTTCGCCGGGAAAAGGCGCCGGATGGCGGCGGCGTCGGGATGCGCGGGGTCGGCCGGAAAGTACACGCGCTCCACCTTGGGATGCGCGCCAAGCCAGCGGGCCACATGGCACGCATTGGCGCACTGGCGTTCCATGCGCAGCGGAAAAGTCTTGATGCCGCGCATGGTCAGGTAGCTTTCAAACGGCCCCAGCACCGGACCGATGATGCGGGAAAGGCCGCGCAGGGCCTCGAAGTGCCGCTCATCCGAGACCACGATGCCGCCCAGCACATCGCCGTGGCCGGCCAGGTACTTGGTGACGCTGTGAACCGTGAAGTTGGCTCCCAATTCGAGGGGACGCACCAGAAGCGGTGTGGCGAAGGTGTTGTCCACCACCAGGGCGGCGCCGGCCTGGCGCGCGATTTCGGCGATCTTGTCGATCTCGGGAACGCGCAGCAGGGGGTTGGAAATGGTCTCGACCAGGATGCAGCCGGGCCGGGCTTCGTCCACCGCGGCGCGTAGGTCATCGAGATCCCACACGTCGGCGAACCGGACCGCCACGCCCGCGGGCTCGAGCACCTTCATGAGCAGGCTGATGGTGGCGCCGTAGAGCGCGTCGGCTGCCACCACGGATTTCCGCCGGTCGGCCAGCGCGGTGGCCACGGCCATCTCGACGGCTGCCATTCCGGAGGCGCAAGCCAGCGCGCCGTGGCCGCTTTCGAGCACAGTCATCAACTCTTCGAGCGCCGCGTTGGTAGGGTTGTCGTAGCGCGCGTAACTGTAGCCGGGCTCCGTCCGGCCGAAGGTGCGGTCGAGCTGTTTCATGGAGTCGTAAAAGTAGCTCGAGGCGGTGTGAATCGGGGTGGTGACGGGAATGGCAGGGCCGGGCTTCTTGCGGTCGCCCGCATGGACGGCTTGGGTCTCGATCTTCAATTCGATTTCCTCTTCCAGCGCACGGCGGACTTGGTGTCCTCGAGGATAATGCCCTGTTCCAGAAGCTGGTCGCGTATCTGGTCGGCGAGCGCGAAATTCCTGGCTTTCTTGGCCGCCGCGCGCTCCGTGATACGGGAGTCGATTTCCGCATCGGAGAGCTCGCCGCTCGCGACGGTGGGCCTGAGCACGTCGAATATGGAATCGAAGCGGCCCAGGAACTGGAGCGCCGCGGCGGCGTTGCCCGCGCGGAACTCGCCCGAGTCCATGGCGCTGTTGGCGTCGCGCACGTACTCGAAGACAGCGGCCAGGGCTTCGGCCGTGTTGAGGTCGTCGTTGAGGCTGTCGGTAAATGCCTGGGAAGCCTGCGCGGTGCGGGCCATCAACGGATCGTTCACACCTTCGGCGTACTGGTCGGTTTCCAGCCGCAGCTTGAAATTGCGCAGCCGGTCGATGGCGATGGCGGACGATTTGAGCCCGTCGAAGGTGAAGTTGAGCGACTTGCGGTAGGGCGCCGAAGCCAGCAGGTAGCGGATGGCTTCCGGCTGGTACCCGCGGCCGAGCAGGTCGCGCAGGGTGTAATAGTTGCCCAGCGACTTGGACATCTTCTGGCCCTCGACCATGAGGAACTCGGCGTGGAGCCAAAAGCGCGCGAAGGGTTTGCCGGTGAGCGATTCCGATTGCGCAATCTCGTTTTCGTGGTGCGGGAAGATCAGATCGACGCCGCCGGCGTGAATATCCAGCGTCTCGCCCAGGTACTTGATGGCCATCGCGGAGCACTCGATGTGCCATCCGGGGCGGCCGGGGCCGATGGCGGAGGGCCAGAACGGCTCGCCTTCCTTGGGCGCTTTCCACAGCGCGAAGTCGCGGGCGTCGGCCTTTTCGTATTCGTCCACATCGACGCGCGCGCCCGCCAGGTTGCCGCTGAAATCGTTGTGCGAGAGCTTGCCGTATCCCGGAAAGGTGGAAATCCGGAAGTACACCGAACCGTCGCTGGTATAGGTGTGGTTCCCGGCGCCCAAACGCTCAATGGCCCCGACCATGTCGTCGATGTGCTCAGTGGCGGGGACCAGGCGCTCGGGGCGCTCCAGCCGCAGCGTGGCGCAGTCCTCCAGGAACGCCTTGGTATAGATGCCGGTGTATTCCCCCAGCGTCTTGTGCTGGGCCACGGCATTGCGGATGATCTTGTCGTCCACGTCCGTGATGTTCATGACGTGGTCGAGGCGGAACCCGCTGGCGCGCAGCCATTTGCGCAGGATGTCGAGGAACGTGAAGGTCCGGAAGTTGCCGATATGGGCGTAATCGTAGACCGTGGGGCCGCAGGTGTACATGCGGACGGTGTTGTCGCGCGCCGGCAAGAACTCCTCTACCCGCTGTGACAACGTGTTGTAGAAGCGCAACGCCATAATAAAGGGGAAGTTTCATCGTACCAGAGGCGTCATACCAGAGGCGGCGGACGGGTGCTGCCGTTCGCCCCGGTGTATACTGGACACCACGCGGAATCTAGAATGGAGATTCCGGACCAGACATTCAGCCCAATGGCAAAACGACGCCGCCTCAAATCCCAGCCACAGCCTGCCACATCGGTGTTTCGGCCGCGGTTGCATTGGCAAATACCGCACTCGCTCGCTGTCTTCTGCGGACTGTTCGCATCCTCACTTGGTTTTCTGCTGCTAAGCCCTTACTACACGTTCGCGGCCAAGGGATTCCTCGACACCTGGGTTTACACCGGATATTTCACAAATTTTTCCTATCTGCTGCGCCATTACGGACTCACGTATTATGTGTCGCGCCTTCCCTGGATCATTCCCGGGCTGCTGGCGTACCAAGTTTGGCCTCCGGTTGTCGCGAATATCCTACTGCAAGCCCTGGTCGTGACCGTCACCGCCGCGTCGCTATTCTGGGTGATCCGTTGGTATTACGGCAGCACTCCAGCCCTGCTGGCGTGCATTGCTCTAATCACTAACCTCTACTTCATCTACACAATCGCCTGGGAGTATCCCGATGCACCCGCCACCGCCTATGCGTCCGTAGCCGCTGCGTTTCTGCTGCGCCCGCATGGGCGCCGCGCGGTAAACAACCTGGTTGCTGGCGCTGCGGTCGCGCTTTCCCTGCTTACTAACTTGGCCGGAACGGCGCTCTGCGCAGCGCTACTGCTGATTCCCTGCTGGCGCCGTGGACGATCGCCCCGGAAACTGCTGGTCGAAGGAGCTTGGATGCTGATCGGCATGGTGGCCTGCTTTGGCCTTTACTGTCTGGTCAGCCAGGGGATGCTGGGCCACTATGATGCTTTTTGGGTACACATTAAGCAGGGGCTGTCTATGTCCGGCAGGCTGGAAGCGATGTGGGGTTCCGGCTTTGACTGGATTCCGCGGGCTTACCGTCTGTCGCTGCCGCTGTTTCTGATCGGCATCGGAGCGGTCTTGCAGTGTCTGCGAAAGACCACGGCGTTGGTTCTGCCCGCCTACCTCTTTCTGACCGTTACGTTTGCCCTTTTCACGTTTCAGGACGCGGTTTTACACATGGTCGCGCTACGCGTTTCCTACCATAGTTCTTACATGCTGCTGCCGGCGATGCTTTTCGCAGGGGTCGTTTTCGGTGAACTCTGGAAGCTTTTCCAGGCCGGTCGCATTCCTCCGGCCAACGGCCACGGCAGGAAGGCGGCTCTTCTCGGCAGTCTTCCTGCTTTGCCTTTGGCCGCTTGTGGTCTGGTGCTGCCCTGGCTGTTCTCCCACCGCGTGCGGGAGTCCATTGCCCTGATCTGGACGCTGGTGGCAGTGCTGGCCATTCTGGCCATGCTTGCCCTGCTTCTGTCAATTCGCAGACCGGCATTCGCCTGGGCAGGCTGCTTGTTGGTGCTGCTCGCGGTTCACGTGGGGCCAGCGCTGGATCGCGGCCTGGAGTACCCCTTTCTCGTGGAGAACGCCTACATGTTTCACTCCGCCATGGACGTCCAGGCGTTCTTGAAATCCGCCGTAGATCCCGAGCGGCCAGTGCGGTTCTGGTTCGAGCCGGTCTTACCGGACACGCCAGTGTTTGACTCGGTTTCGTCGCTTTACTTGTGGGGGTATTGCGATTTCACCAAATTGTTCCGAACCTCTTCGCCCGACACCATCCGCGAGCGCCTCCCGCCGACGACGACCCTGATAAACCTGACTTCCAACGCCGGCGCGCTGGACGCCCGCAAGCAGTTGCTGGCCTCGCGTGGCATCCGCGTTGCGAATGAAAGAATGAAGACAATCCTCTTTGGCAGCAGCCGATTCTTCGTCATCCTGGAGGACGTCGCGGACATGTCCGCACTGCGCTGAGCGGCACAGGCATCGAGGCTGTGTGGCGCGCGCGCGGCGGCAAGAGCGCAATCCGTCCATAAGCTCAAAGACTTCTCACCGCTGAGACGCTGAGAAACAAGAGCTGCTCCGGCGCTCTCGGCTGTTTCAGTGTCTGTACCCGATGGGTGCAACCGCAAGAATGAGGTCCGCAGTGATTCAAGTGTTTCCGGTTCCTTCGGGGTCGAGCGCAGAGACAGCCGAGCGCGCGGAGATCGCTTGACCTGATCCTCCTCAGCGCCTCTGCGTCTCGGCGGTGAGTCTTTACGGACGGATTACGGGCAAGAGTGAGCCTCCACCCCCAGTACGCACCACGCGCATGGCCGTGTTGTACTATAAATGATTACTTCATGAAGGCTTTACTGGAATCGCTCCAGCCCGGTGAGAGGGATTGGGATCTCGCCCAGGCGATCGATCCCGCCCGGCTGCCCGCGCATATCGCCATCATCATGGACGGCAACGGAAGGTGGGCCGGCCGGCGGCGATTGCCGCGGGTGGCCGGCCACAAAGCGGGAATCGGTCCCGTCCGCTCGACCGTCGAAACCTGCGCGCGCCTGGGCGTGAAGGTGCTCACCCTATACGCCTTCTCCGTCGAAAACTGGAAGCGGCCGCGGGCCGAAGTCGAAACTCTGTGGCGCCTGCTGCGCTATTACCTCAAGCAGGAGCTTCCCGAACTTCAGAAAAACGACATCCGCTTGCAGGCCATCGGGCGGCTGGACGCGCTGCCCACGCAGGTCCGGCGCGAACTCGACGCCGCGGTGGACGCCACCTCCGCCAACCGCGGGCTGCTGGTCAACCTGGCCATCAATTACGGCGGGCGCGCGGAGATTGTGGACGCCGTCAACGCGATTCTCGAGATGGCGCGGCTCGACGGCAGCATCGGATCGCTGAAACTCGATGAGGACCTGATTGCTACCAGCCTCTACACGGCTTCCTGCCCCGATCCCGACCTGCTGATCCGCACTTCCGGTGAAATGCGCATCAGCAACTTCCTGCTCTGGCAGATCGCTTACTCGGAGCTCTACGTCACCGAAACGTTGTGGCCTGATTTCACGCGCACGGACCTGCTCGAGGCCGTGCTCGAATACCAGAAACGCGACCGCCGCTATGGCGGGCTCAGTGCGCCAGTCAACGGCGACGCCAAGGCCACGGACGAGACCTTCATCGTAGCGCTCCGCTCGTCATGAAGCGGATTCTCACCGCAGCCGCGCTCATTCCCATTGTTGTCTACGTAGTTTTGTGGGCCAACTTCTGGGTCTTTTTCGCCGTGCTGGTGACGGTGGCCTTTTTGTGCTACCGCGAATTCGACGCGGTGGCGGAGGCTTACGGTTTCGGCCCGCCCGGTCCGCTGGGCTACGGCGCCGGCCTGCTGTTGCTGGTCTCGCGGCAGGAGACCTGGCTGCTGATCCTCGGCCTGGCGCTCATCCTGATGGCGGCGGCGATGCGCAGGGAAGACCTGGCGAAAGCGCTTCCGCGGGCGGCCGTGCTGCTGGCGGGCATTGTCTACATCTTCGGCTCCTGGAAGTGCGCCATGCCCTTGCGCGAGCTGAATCCTCACTGGCTGATGTATGGGTTGCTGGTCAACTGGGCGGGCGATATGGGCGCATATTATGTGGGCCGGCGCTGGGGCCGGCACAAGATGGCGCCGCGGATCAGCCCGCACAAATCCTGGGAAGGAGCGGTGGCCTCGGTGGTGGCGTCCGTTTTGATTGCAGGGGCGTACCTGCTGCACTTCGTGCCCTGGATCGCCGTGCCACAGGCGGTGGCGCTCACGGTTGCCGCCAACGCCGCCGGCCAGCTCGGCGACCTCACGGAATCGGCCTTGAAGCGCGGCGCCGGCTTGAAGGACAGCGGCGTGATTCTGCCCGGCCACGGCGGCTTTCTCGACCGCGTGGACAGCACGCTGTTTTCCCTCCCGCTGATTTACGCGTATCTGAAGCTGGCGGGGTGAGCCTTACTCCCCTTGCGCCCGCTACGGACTCTTCTGGAACAGCCGCGTGGCCGTTTCCACCAAGCATCTCCGCCACACCGGCCACACGTGCGCGCCTTCCGTCTCCCAATACACGTTCTGGATCTTGTGGGCCGTCAGCATCGCCGAGAACTGTTTCACCCGGGCGTATCCCGGATCGGTTTTCCCTACCCCGATGAACAGCAGCTTCAGGCGTTCATTCGTGGTCTTCGGATCGTCCAGCAGGGCTTTGTACCGTGTCTCGAAGTTCTGGGCCGGTCCTGAACTGAAAACGCCCACCCACGCGTACCGGTCCAGGTGGCCCAGCCCGATCTGGGTCGCCTGCCCGCCTCCCATCGAAAGGCCCGCGATGGCCCGATTGATGCGTCCCGCCGCAACGCGGTAATTCGCTTCCACCATCGGCTCGACTTCTTTGAGCAGATACTGTTCGAACAACTCGTTGTTCTTTCCCGGCTCGGCGGGGGTGCCGTAAGGAACCGCGTGCCCGTTGGTCATCACCACGATCATCGGGACCGCCCTCTTTTCGGCAATGAGGTTGTCCAAAATCAGGTTGGCGGCGCCCGTCCAGGTCCATCCTGCCGCCACGTCCTGGTTGCCGTGAAGCAGGTACAGTACGGGGTATCGTGTGGAACCGCTCTTGCCGTAGCCGGGCGGTGTGTAAACGAAGACCTGTCGCATGGCGCCAGCCAGCACCGCCGATTTGTGCCACATCATGTTCACCACCCCGTGCGGCACGTCGCGGAATTCCCAGGCCTCCCCGCCGGGGACCAGAACCAGGCTGGCGGAGGTTCGGGCGCGCAGTTTGACCGTTGGATTGATAGGGTCCCCAATGGTCATGCCATCCACGGTGAAACTGTACAGGTAGATATTCGGAACCAGCGGCCCGACGGTGACACTCCAGACGCCGTCACTATCCTTAGTCAATGCGGTCTGGTTGGATGGGAAATCCAGCATCCATTCCCCGGTCACGGTCGCTTCGGAGGCCTTGGGCGCGCGCAGGCGAAAGGTGACCGTCCGGTCCGGCCGCACTTCAGGCGATAACAGAGTGTCCGGCGGCTGGGCGGCGCCAGCTCGTCCGGCGGGAGTCTGGGGCAGGCCAGTCGCGGCCATGCCCACCAGTATGAATGGAACGGCAAGCAGCTTCATTGATCTCCTCACGGTCTCCGGCGGCCTACGCGGCCGCCGGAGACCTCAGGTTACACCTTGATGAGGCTGTGGAGGATGCCCTCCCAAGGCGCCCGGTACTGCCTGGTGCACATGGCGGCAGCTTCCTTTCATGCTACACTGATGCGGAAATCCGGAACACACCGGAAAAGGGAAAGCTATGAGAATTCTCAAGGTGGGTTTGCTGTTGACGTTTCTAGTTTCCGTCCTGGCGGCCGGCAGTACGCTCGACGTATATACCGTAGATGTCGAGGGAGGCAAGTGTGTCCTGTTTGTTTCTCCGTCCGGGGAATCGCTGCTCATCGATGTTGGCTGGCCTGCGTTCAATACCCGGCCGGCATCGACGGATCGAATTCTGGAGGCTGTCAAAACCGCCGGTCTGCGGCGTATCGACCACCTGTTGATCTCGCATTTCGATATCGATCACCGTGGAGATGTCCCGGCGCTGGAGGCCAGGTTCCCCATCGGGCATATCTACGATCACGGCGACGGGTTGGACCCTCAGCCGGAGTGGTTCAAAGCCTACGACGCGGTTCGCCGGAAGGTCGGTCACACGGTACTCAAACCCGGTGACAAGATTCCGTTCCAGGGAGTGGATGTAGAGGTGGTGGCGGCAGCGGGGCAGTTCATTCAGAAGCCGCTCCAGGGCGCCGGCGCGCCAAATCCGCTCTGCTCGACTAATCCCCAGCAGGCTGTGATTGAGAGAGATGTGGAAGACAACCTCTCAGTCGGTTTGCTGATTACCTTTGGTAAGTTCCGCATGTTAGACCTCGCGGACCTGGAATCGCACCACAGTCACGAGCTGGTTTGTCCCAACAATCTGATTGGCACGGTGGACGTGTACCACGTGAACGTGCATGGTCAGTTCAAGGGGATCGCGCCGGAGCTGATCGGCGCGCTGCACCCGCGAGTGGCGATCATGGGCAATGGGGCGACGAAAGGCGGCGATCCGCAAACCTGGCCGATTCTGCGCGCCACCGCCGGCCTGGAAGACATCTGGCAGGTCCACTACTCGGCCAACGGGACCAAAGATACGAATCCGCCGGACGATTTCATTGCCAACCTGGAACCGACGGACGAGTATAGGGTGATCAAACTATCGGCAGAATCCAATGGAGCGTTTATTGTGACCAACACACGGAATGGTTTCAGCAAGACGTATGCGCCTGTAAGCGGCGGATCGCCAGCGCCCAGCCCGATCGTGCTCGCCAACGACAAGATCGAACTCACCACCCTGGCCAATGGCGGCAGCTTCACCAAACTTCTGCTGCGCGATGGAGAGCCTCTCAGCCCCTTTGGCACGGTCCCTCACATGCTGGCGCTGGACGGCTTCGGTGCCCCATCACCGGAGGAGGCGGCTCTGGGCATGCCCTTTCACGGCGAAACCGGCAGGCAGGTTTTCAAGATCGTCGCCACCCATGAATCCGGGCCGGTGCACTCCGTCAGCATGCAGGCCACGCTGCCGTTGGCACAGGAAGTACTCACACGGACGATCGAGCTCGCGGACGGCGAGAGCGTGGTCCGCGTTACCAGTGACCTGGAAAGCCTGCTCTCCGTGGACCGGCCCATTTCCTGGACCGAACACGCCACCATTGGTCCTCCTTTTATGGAGAAAGGCAAAGTCGTGGTGGATATGCCGGCTACTAACTGTCGCGTCCGTCCCTATAAGCCCGAAAGCATTCCCGGGCACCTGGTTTATGGCAAAGATTTCACTTGGCCGATGGCCCCCACCAATGACGGCGGCCATGCCGATCTGCGCGTCATTCCCACGGATCATAACTGGCTGGACCTGGCCAGTTGCCAACTGGAGCCGGCCCGTAAATTGGAATTTGTAACAGCCTTGCAGTTGGAGAAGCACCTCGTATTCGGGTACATATTCCGGCGCGAGGATTATCCCTGGCTGATGAGCTGGATGAACTTCACAGGCGACGCCCGTGCGGCGCGCGGCATGGAGTTTTCGACACAGACGTTCGACATCTCCCATCGGGAAACGGTGGCCATGAGCCCGCTATTCGGAACGCCCACGTTCCGCTGGTTGCCGGCCAAATCGAAAATCCAGACGCGCTTCTTGATGTTTTACACGAGGGTGCCAGAGGGATTCAGCAGAATCGACAACGTAACATTCGAGAACGGGAAAATCACGATTCTGGACCACTCCGGCAAGACTGTGGTGCTGGCGGCCTCACAGGGTCTTTAGTTGCGGAACGGGCGCCGGGCGGCGGAAGCGCCATCCGGCCCGTCCCGGTTCGCTGAATCGGACTAGAATGAGGAGGCCGGCCGCGATCCCGCCTCGCAGCCCGTACAGCTCAAGGAGAAACCTAATGAAGGCAACGATTCTGTTTCCATTAGCCCTTTTCTGTCTGTCTCTCCCCGCGACGGCGGACGTGACCGTGGCCAGCCCGGATGGCAGAGTGCGGTTGGTGTTGTCGTCGGGCGCACAGGGCCACCTCGAATACACCGTCGCGTTCAACTCGAAGAACATCGTCGATCCATCCCCGCTGGGCATCGTGGTCGATGGCGTGGATCTCGCCGGCGGCGCTCAGATCGGGAAGGCGGACACCTACAGTGTCAAGGAAACCTACCCCTGGTACGGCCCGCACTCCACCGCCGTAGATAACTGCAACGGCGTCAGAGTGGCTCTGACACATCCGAAAACGGGAACCTCCTATACGCTGGAGATCCGGGCCTACAACGACGGCGTCGCCTTCCGTCACCTGGTGCCGGGCCAGGGCGCCCGGACGCCCGACGAGGCGACGGTGTTCCGTGTCCCGGCGGGAAGCGTCATCGCGCCGCAGAATTACGTATCCGGCTACGAAGGGCTCTATCCGTGGCGAACCACCACCAACACCATCGAGGGCATGATGGACGGCGAGTGGACCCACCCCCCGTTCACCTTCGTGCTGCGCGATAAGAGCGCCTACGCTTCCATCACCGAGGGCGCGCTGCTCAATTACAGCGGCATGGTTTTCCAGGCGGATGCCACCCAAGCGCTACACGCCAGGTTAGGCCACTCCGAGCCGGCGACCTTCGGATTCCGCTCGCGATACGCCAAGGACGTCGAGCGCCTCACCCATCCGGCCGCGATTAACGGCCCGATAGTGACGCCCTGGAGAATCGTGATGGTCGGCGCGGACCTGAATACCCTGTTCAACTGCGACATCGTGCACAACGTGGCCGCGCCTCCCGATCCCAAGATCTTTCCCAAGGGCATGCACACGGATTGGATCAAGCCCGGCCGGGCGGTCTGGAGCTATCTCGACGGCATGGACTCGACACCCGACGGGCAGAAAGAGATGGCGCGGCTCGGTTCGCTAATGGGGTTCGAATACATCGTGATGGAGAACTTCTGGCGGAGCTGGTCCGAGGCGCAGTTGAAGGATGTCGTGGGTTACGCCCGCGAGCATGGGGTGAAGACCTTGGTGTGGAACATCCGCTCCACGTTCCAGGACCCCAAGGCCCTTCAGCAGACTCTCGAAATATGCGACCGGGTGGGCATCGCGGGCCTCAAAATAGACTTCTTCGACCACGAGCACAAAGAGGTGATCGATCTTTACGAGAAGCTGGCCAAAGCGGCCGCCGAGCACAAACTGCTGGTCGACTTTCATGGAGCCAACAAGCCGACGGGTCTGGAGCGAACCTACCCCAACATCGTGGGCATCGAAGGCGTCCGCGGGATGGAGTTCTTTCCGCCCTACGCGCAGCACGATGTGGTCCTGCCGTTCACCCGCCTGCTGGCCGGGATGGCCGATTACACGCCTACCCACTTTGGCGCGCTGATCGCCGATACCACGTGGGCGCACCAGGTGGCCAATGCCGTCATCCTACAGTCTCCGCTGCTGGTCTATGTGGCACACCCCGCGCATATGCTGGAGAACCCGTCGGTAGACGTATTAAAGAACATCCCAAGCACCTGGGATGAGACCGTGGTTCTGCCGGTCTCCGAAATCCGGCAAGTCGCGGCCTTCGCCCGGCGGAGCGGAAACACGTGGTTCCTGGCGATTACCAACGGGGCCACGGCGCGGAACGTGCGCATCGATCTCTCCTCGTTTCTCGGCGAAGGTCCGCCACAGCAAGGCCGGCGCCCCGTCTCCTATCTCGCCACGCTCCTGCGCGATACAACGGAACCGGCGGCCCTCAAAGTCGAGCATCTCACGCTTTCTGCAAGCGACTCGCTCTCCGTCGATCTGCGCTCCGGCGGCGGCTTTGTCGCCATGCTCAAGAGATAACGGAACTCGGAGTTCCGGATTCGTCCGGGCGCGTCTCAAGATTTACTCGTATCTCAGGGCCACCACCGCATCGACCCTGCTGGCGCGCCGCGCGGGGATGTAGCACGCCAACATGGCCACGCAGGCGAGAACGCCGGCTACTGCCGCGAGGGTAAGGGGATCGCGAGAACCTACTCCGAAGAGTAACGTTTCCAATTTGGTCTTCGTCGCCTGCAAAGGTTCTGCCGAGTACGGCCTGGATGCCGAAGATGTCGAAATAGTGCGGCGAGACCAGGGCCGCGCGCAACTGCGTGGGTTCGCCGTTGCCGGTCAGGGTCGTCGAGCCGCCGGTCTGCCCGGCCATGAAGTCGAAGACCGTGTTGTCCTTCTGCCAGTCGAGGTAGTTGAGCGTGGAGATGCCGTTTCGGCCGCCCCCCGGCGGCTTCTCGAGCACGCGCACGATGCGGTCGGGCTCGACGTAAGGAAGCGGCTTCAACAGCACGCCATCCACGAAACTGAAGATCGCGGTATTGGCGCCAATGCCGATTGCCAGGGTGGCAACCGCGACGGCGGTGAACGCGGGTGCGCCGCTCGATAAGTTCCCTTACCCCGCCGCGCTCACCTGAAACACCGCCACTTCCGCCAGCAGATTCGGGAAGAGGGTCACCTTGCGGCGGCCGGCCAGGAAGTAACGCCGCTCCACCACCAACCCCTCCACCGCAGCCAGGGCTTCGAAATCGAGCACCGTCAGGAAATGGATGTTGGGAGATTCGTACCACTCGTACGGAAACAGCTTGGTCCGGGGCGCGCCGCCGCTCACCAGCATGGAAAGCCGCACCCGCCAGTGGCCGAAGTTAGGGAACGCCACGATCACGCGGCGCCCCACGCGCAGCATCTCCCGCAGCACTTTGCGCGGGCGGTGGGTTTCCTGAAGCGTCTGGCTGAGAATCACGTAGTCGAAGGCCCCGTCGGGATAATCCGCCAGACCCTGGTCGATGTCTCCCTGGTAAACCGAGACGCCGCGCGCAATGGCGCGCTGCACTTTGGCGCCCGAGATCTCGACGCCGCGCGCCTCCACGCCCTTGTTCTGGGCGAGCCATTCCAGCAGCTCGCCTTCGCCGCAGCCCAGGTCCAGCACCCTGGCGCCAGGCTCCACGATGTCGCCGATGATGGCGTAATCGCTGCGGCCCAGCAACTCGCGGACGAATGCCTGCTTGCGGGCGGGCTGCCCGCTCATGGCGCCTTCTCCACCGTGCTGGCGAGAAAGCCGCGGATGAGATCGGTCTGCTCGGCGACATCCACCAGGAAGGCGTCGTGCCCGTAATTGGACTCGAGCTCCACGTAAGCCACATCGCAATTGCGCGCCCGCAGCGCCCTGACAATCTCCTGCGACTGGTAACTCGGGTACAGCCAGTCCGAACTGAAGCTGATCACCAGGAAGCGCGCCTCGGTCCGCTCGAACGCCGCCGCCAGCGAGCCGTGGCCGTTGGTGAGATCGAAATAATCCATGGCCTTGGTGATGTACAGGTACGAGTTGGCGTCGAAGCGGGTGACGAACTCGCTGCCGCGGTAGCGCAGGTAACTCTCGACTTCGAAATCCACGTCGAAGTCGAATCCGAAAGTCTCCTTCCCGCGCAGGCGGCGGCCGAACTTCTCGCGCATCGAGTCGTCGCTCATGAACGTGATGTGGCCCACCATGCGCGCCACCGCCAGGCCGCGTGCGGGCGGCTTCCCGCTATAGTAGTCGCCGTTGTTCCAGTCGGGGTCGGCCATGATGGCCTGCCGGCCGACTTCGTTGAACGCGATCTGCTGCGCGCTGTGCCGCGTGGTGCACGCGATGGGGATCGCGGAAACCACCCGATCGGGAAAAGAGACCGCCCATTCGAGGGCCTGCATGCCGCCCATGGAGCCGCCCGTTACCGAAAGCAGCCGCGGGATGCCGAACCAATCGATCAGCATCCGTTGCACCCGGACCATGTCCCCGATGGTGATTACCGGGAACGACATGGCATACGGGCAGCCGGCGGCCGGATTCACGGACCCAGGCCCGGTTGTCCCCCGGCATCCGCCCAGCACGTTCGAGCAGATCATGAAATACTTGTTGGTGTCGAACGCCTTACCCGGCCCGATCATGTTGTCCCACCAGCCCGGCTTGCCCGTCTCGTGGCTGATGCCGGCCGCGTGGGCGTCGCCTGAGAATGCGTGCAGCACCAGGATGGCGTTGGACTTGGAAGCGTTCAACCGCCCGTAGGTTTCGTAAGCCACGTCCACCGGCGCGAGGGTGGCGCCGCTATCCAGCGAAATCGAATCGAACCGGACAGTATTGGCCTCGACGATCATGACGGAAGAGTTCTTATCATAGCAAAGCAGGCGCGGAGGTTCGGGACCGGGGCTGACAGTCGCAAGTCGGGCACTACCGCGCCCGTGGGACACGCCAGTTCTACAGTCACGAAAAATATGAATTTTCTTTTGCTGATTCCAAACCACTTACCGAAGCCTGATGCCTTGCCCCTATTCCCCCCAATGTTATTCTGAAATCGGAAAGGCGCTTGCGCGGCCACTGCGCGGGCCCAACAGTTTTCTTCCAGGCCTGGAAGCGTTGCAACTGAGGTGGTGCTGAACTTCCCGTAGGCCCGTTAACGGCCGTACGGCAATCCCTGGCAGAGGATGTCGGCGGGGAGATCTTAGGACTGGTCCTATAACACCTGGTGGAGTGCGGATAGCTCCGATTGCCGTCCCATCGGATATCAGAGAGTCGAGCATCGAATCGAACGTATACAAGAAAGGCCATCCAGCCTGTTCCCTCCTACTTCGAAGATGCGGCTCGAATCATTGGCGGCCGAAGATCCGTGCTTCACCCCGGACCGGATACTCACGGGGGGCGCCCTCTGGGCCAAGTCCGAAGGGTTCACCCTCAGGCCCCGGCCGCCGCAACGAACCTGATTTACTCCTCCGCACACCCGACGTGTCTTCGACAGCAGATCGTGGCTCCGCTGACTCCGCGCTCTCTAAATCCCCACCAGCAGTGTACAGCCTCAATCCCCGCACGCCCCCGCTATCCCTCCAAACTCTTCTCCGCGCAATGTTTTTCTCTGCGTCTCCGCGTCTCCGCGTCGAAAATTGGCTTCGTTCCGCAACAGCACTCCTTCCACGCGCGAGCGCCTGACGTCCTGCACCACCTGCGGCGGCCTGGCAACCCGCCAGTTGCGCCGGCAAACGGGGTACCCTCTGGGTCGCACGCGGCTTGCCAGGCAGCCCGGCGGAGCGCGTCGAAACCGGCGTTCTCAGTTGCTGGTACAGTGTCAGTTGGAATTAGAGAGGAGAATCTTTATGTCCGGAAAGAACGGATCGCGCCGGAGTTTCCTGGGTGCGGCCGTCGCCGCTCCCGCGCTGGGAGCGGCGGCGCTGGCCGATCCGGGCCGGGCCGCCGCGCAGGCGGCCGGCGTCAAACGTGGTGACCTGCCCGATCTGACCATCAAGCAGGTAAAGGTTTTGGTGCTAAAACCTGAAGAGCGGCGGCCTCCCGCCAATGCCGGCGCTGCCGGCGGCGGCGGGCGCGGCGGCGGCCGCGGGGGCTTTGAGCGCACCGGAGAGAAGCTTGCCGCCATTGTCACCAATAGTGGCATCGAGGGCAACTACACCCTCGACGATCGCTACTTCCATACCAATTGGAGCAACCTCGGGTGGCTCGATTATGCCAAAAGCGCCCTGCCCGGCAAGAGCGTCCTCGACCTGCCGGCCATCACTTCGCAATGGCGCCCCAGCGTGCGCCGCTACGGCCAGCTTTCCTACGCCGCCGCCGTCGACAACTGCTGCTGGGACATCCTGGGCAAGGCTGTCGGCCTCCCCGTCTATCGCATCCTGGGAGCGCACCGCAGCCGTGTTCGCGCCTACGCCAGTTCCCAGCATCTGCCCACCGTCGAGGATTTCGTGGCCGACGTCAAACACGCCATGTCCGACGGCTTCACGGCCTACAAAATCCACCCGCCCGGAGGCGCCGGCTCATACGATTACAAGCTCGACATGGAGGTCATCAAGGCCGTCCGGAAGACGGGCGGAGACAACATGCCCTTGCTCTACGACCCGGTCGGGGTGCTGACGCGCGAGGAAGCCATGAAGGTGGGCCGCCTGCTCGACGAACTGCACTACGTCTCTTTCGAGGACGCGCTGCCCACCAAGGACATCGACGGCCTGGTGGAGCTGGCCGCCGCCCTGGACGTGCCGGTGGTCATGGGCGAGTTTATGCCGTCGCTCTACGATTACGTCCCCTACATCCTTCGCGGAGCGCTTGATGAGGTCCGCTTCATCGTCGATAACATCGGCGGCATCACCGGCGGCATGAAAGTCGCACGCATGGCCGAGTGCTTCAACATGATGTGCCAGCCTCACAACTGGGGCACCCTCCTCGATCACGCCGTGCATTTCCACTGCGAGCTGGCCATGCCCAACAACATCTGGTTCGAAATGACGCAGCCCATGGGCAGCGCCGACCGCCCTTATTTCAAGGACAAGCTGCGCATCGACAAAGACGGCTATGTTCCCGCGCCGGTCAAGCCCGGTCTGGGTTACGAGATCGACCGCGGCGTGCTCGATAACATGATGCTTCGGGTGGAGACTTAGGAGAAACCGCCATGTCGGAACACAATCTATCGCGACGCAATTTCTTCGGCGCCACCGCCGCCGGCACACTTGCGGGCCGCGCCGTGGCCCAGTCGGCCGGCGTCAACCCCGGCGACCTGCCCGACCTCACCATCAAGGAAGTCAAGCTCTACGTCCTGAAGCCCGAGGAAGCCAACGCCGGGCAGGGCGGCGCCAACTTCCGCCGCAACGAACAGTATGCCTCCGTCGTGACCAATAGCGGTATTGAGGGCAACTATGACCTCACGAACCGTTACAGCCACTCGAACTGGAGCAACCTTGGATGGCTGGCCTACGCCAAGCGCACGCTGGTCGGGAAGCACGTTCTGGACATGCCCGAGTTCACCGCCCAGTTCCATAGCGCCGTGGGGCAG
>Ga0224558_1001888_pt1 | contig 20605 bp, 25 predicted proteins | sample 714S32024metaG_FD_180682 | JGI IMG/M metagenome (GOLD analysis project Ga0224558, IMG submission 180682) | Peat soil microbial communities from Stordalen Mire, Sweden - 717 S3 20-24 | ecosystem: Environmental > Terrestrial > Soil > Wetlands > Peat | place: Sweden: Norrbotten County, Stordalen...
GGCAGCCAAGGTGAAAAGCAGGGCATCCTCCTGCTTGTCGAAGTAAAGCACTACCTGATTCGCTGCCATGTGCGTACCTCCTGCTGATTGTTCTTAGGAATGATAGGCCGATTCGGCACTAGAATGAGGTTGTCACTTTTGGTGCGCCTTGCTGTGGATAACGGCCCGGACGTTCCATGACGCCGGCTTATTGGTTTTTCGCGGATGGCCGGACGAAGCGGAGGACCAATAGTTGTACCCGCGCGACCCCCGTGTGCCCGGTTAAGCCTTCGTCCCGTAGCTCGAAGGAAGTCCCAGACCTTCGCGGAGCACCCACCCGGTGGTGGAGACGGGCAGCTCGTTCGATGCTCGAGAAGGCTTTGACACGTTTTCAGGCCGCGAGGGGAGGGTTAGCTAAACTAGGCGTTGAAAGGGTTGAGAATCCGCACGTCGAGTTGCCTAAAATCTCGTTCGTTCCTGGTCGCAACAATCAAACCATGGACGCGTGCGGTCGCAGCGATCATGGCGTCCTCTACCAACTGGTCCGGTTTCCGATCCATGATGCGGCCCCATTCCCGAAAGCAGGGCGTATCCATCGGGAGGATTTGGTAAGAGGCCGCCAGTTGATCCGCCCAAGACTCGATCTCGCTCGCTTTCGATGGATCTTGATGCCTGGTCCGCTCAATTCCCGCTTGTAGTTCGCCCATGGTGACAGCTGAGAGGAACAACTGCTCCTCCTCCTGGTCGCTGAGCCAGCCGATCACTGCGCCGTGCGGATGCGGCTTTCGGAGCTCGGAAACGACGTTGGTGTCCAGCAGGTATTTGTTCACTTGAACTCCAATGCGGCACGTCGCCGCAAATTGCGGCTCTCCGCGACCAAGTTCTCAAAGCGAGCATTGGGGGCGAGCAACAAGGCTTTGAGGCCGGGACGGGCAGCCCTTTGCAGTCGGTTCCATTCCTCGATCGGCACCAAAACGGCGGTTTCAATTCCGCGACGGGTAACGACCTGCGGGCCCTTCTTGATGGTTGCATCCAATAACTCACTAAAACGCGCCTTCGCATCTTGCACTTGCCACGAAGCCAAGCTTCACCTCCTGCCACTGCTCTATGGTACTGACTAGTCATATATCTAGTCAAGTACAGGAGCTGAACAATCGCCTCCTCCATTGGCTTCCAGAGACCCTCTGGTCCCCAGTTGCTAGGAATTGGGAGACGGGCTATTATAGAGGAAAGGTAGAAGATTGGTACAGAAGGCTACCATGACCCTCAACGTAAAGGATCCGGAAGCGCACCGTCTCGCCCAAGCGATCGCCCAGGCCACGGGCGAAACGATGACCCGTGCCGTCACGGAAGCTCTGCGGGAGCGCTATGAACGCCTCCAGAGGCGCGATCCCGAAGCGCTCGCCGCCGACATTCGGGCTATTGCCAAGCGCGCAGGCGCCCACATTAAGCGTCCGTATCTCGATCATGCTGAGCTTCTGTACGACGAACACGGCCTTCCCAAATGATCCTCGACTCCTCACCGCTCATTGCCATCCTAGCCGAGGAACCGGATGCCGAACTCTATATCCAAGCCATCAGCCACGCCCCGCGCTGCCGAATATCCGCCGGGAATTTCATCGAACTCGCAATTGTCATCGAGAGTCAATTTGGCGTTGAGGTCGCCCAGCAATGCGACGCACTGTTTCGCCGCATTGGCATTGTGATCGAACCCGTGACTGTCGAGCAGGCGCATCTCGCGCGCCAGGCCTTCCACGACTTCGGCAAGGGCCGCCACGGGGCAGGGCTGAATTTCGGTGACTGCTTCGCCTATGCCCTCGCCAAACTCACTGGCGAGCCTCTCCTTTTCAAAGGGAACGACTTCAAACAGACCGACATCGTCCCCGCCCTATGACGCACGAGTCTCCTGAAAAATGACCGTATAGGCTCGCCGGCCACATGTGAAACAGAATCGATCGGATTCGACAAGCTCTTGTGGACCGGTTCTTTGGCGATCCAGATATCCACGAGGTCGTGTCAGGTCTATCTTGGGAAGGACTCTCATGGCGATCAGGTTTTGTGTTGCAGGTCCCTGTGCTTGGCTGTTTCCCAGGCCTTCGCCCACCTGGCGGAAAATGGCGCTCATTGACGGCGGTCGCTGGAACCTGTTGGCCGTTCTCTTCTTCCGCCCTTCTTCGAGACCGCTTGCTTCTTTTGGCTTCTGGGGCGAGTTTCCCGCAGGGGCCGACGGTGTCCCCAACACTATCCTGCATACTCAAGGTATCGTGAAAGAGCCTGTTGCATTGAGTAATATATAGTATTAGTTTATATTTCTCATATGCGCTATATTGCTAGACAACTGGCACCCGTGATTCTGGCTGCATCTCGGCACTTCCCGGCAGTTGTCGTGACGGGGCCACGTCGTGCGGGGAAGACAACCCTTTTGCGCAAGTTATTTCCGAAGGCACGCTACGTGCTGCTCGAAGACCCTGATATTCAAGGGCGAGTGCGTAGTGATCCGCGCGCCTTTCTTGAGGAACTGCAGCCTCCGGTTGTGTTCGACGAGATTCAAAATGCCCCGGAATTGCTAGCCTACGTCCGTACGCGTATCGACACCAAGACGCGCCGCATGGGTCAGTGGCTGTTCACTGGGTCCCAGGAAGCTCCGCTCATGCGCGGCATCACGGAATCGATGGCGGGGCGCGCCGCCGTTCTTCAGCTCCTGCCTTTTAGCCTCGCAGAAACCGCCAAAGTCGATCTGCTACACGGAGGCTTCCCCGAAGTGCTGGCGCGTCCTCAGCCTCGCAGCCTTTGGTTCGCCTCCTACCTGCAAACGTATCTAGAGCGGGATGTGCGCGCGATTACCAACGTGCGGGATCTCGTGACCTTCCGTCGGTTTCTTGCTCTTCTGGCCAGTCGCCATGGTCAAGTTCTCAACAAGACCGACCTTGCGGCACCCCTCGGGGTCTCGGTTCCAACGATCGGCGAGTGGCTCTCCATTCTGGAAGTGACCGGTCAGATCATTCTTGTTCCCCCATACTTCGAAAACTTCGGCAAGCGGCTCATCAAATCGCCGAAAATCTACTGGGGGGACTCCGGGTTCGCCTGTTATCTGTTAGGCGTAACCTCCTCGGCTGAGCTTGAGCGTTCCCCCTTTCTGGGAGCCCTGTTCGAGGGTTTCGTCGCGGCGGAGATACTCAAGAGCCAGGCCAATCGAGGACTGCAGAAGGAGCTGTACTACTTCCGCGATCAGCAGGGCTTGGAGGTAGATTTCCTAGTGCCACGACCCAATTCAAACCTGTGGTTGGTGGAAGCCAAAGCTGGGAAGACGGTCCGGCCGTCCATGGCCGCTCCGCTTCTCTCATTGCGTCGAGCCTCGCCCAAACGGTCCGGGCGGTTGATCGTAGTCCACCGAAAGTCCCGCTCGCAATTGCCGACAGCGGCGATCGCTGGCGGGGTTGAAGCTATTGATGTTGAACGATTCATCCAGGAGCTTGGTCGCTCCAGATAGCAGGATCCGGACGGTCGACCTCGCCGTCCGGTTCTTTGGTGATCCATGTCCGCCCCGAGGCCGTCTCAGGTCAATCTTGGGGAAGCATCTCACGGCGATCAGGTTCTGTCTTGTAGGTCCTTCTGCTAGACAGTCCAGTTCTGGATCTTCAGCCCCCGCACCCGCCGAAATTCGCTTTCATTGTTTGTAACCAGAGTCAGCCCTGCAGCCACTGCATGCGCAGCGATCCAGAGATCGTTGTTTCCAATCATCTCGCCTTTCGCTTCCAGCTCCGTCCGAATCGATCCGTAGGCTTCGGCCGCTGATTCCGGCAAGGAGAGCGCGGGCAGCAACTGCACAAGCTCACGCAGCCGCTCCAGCGCTGCAACCCGGTGCGCACTCTTTGCCGCGCCACAAAGCAGCTCGCCGTAGGTAATGACCGAAAGCGCGGCCTCCCCGGGACGGAGCTTGCGGAATCGGCGCAAGACTTCCTCTGGCCTCTTTTGCCGGATGTGAATACAAATGTTCGTGTCCAACAGATACCGAGGCTCCATTACAGTCTCTTTCGTTTCTGCGGTTGATCCTTCGCGCCCGCAACAACGACAAGATCATCCGGCAAACCAGCCAGCAGATCGAATGCTCGCACCATGGCTCCGTCCTTTTCCCGCAGGACGATCTCATCCCCTCGCCGAAAGATCTCCACTTCCTCGCTCTTCAGTCGAAACTGTTTCGGCAGCCGGACCGCCTGACTGTTTCCGGAAGGAAAAACCCGCGCAGTACTCATGCACCAACCTCCACCAATGTATATACAATAAGTATACACGCCGTTCTTCGTGCAGCAGCATTTTCACCGACTTGGATTCGGTTGGTCGTCACTGTGCAACCGGGTTGCACAAACTTGGGGCTCGGTACCCTATTCCACTCCGTCGAAAGTCGCGCCTAACCCGTTTGGAATCAATGAACCTTAGGAGTGCGGCTTTCATGCCTATGGGTGGGCCGCAGGCCCATGTCAAACTCAAAACCAATGCCGGCGATAACGGCGCATTGGTGGAAGCCACGGTCGGGCAAAGGTTGAATCCAATTCGGGCATGGCAGCCATTTGCGCGCGCTTCCATCGTAGGGGAATATAAGGCGAAAGTCAATAGCAATCTGGAATTTTTGCGATTACATTGGGAACCGCCTTCATGCATGCTCTGGTCTTCACCAAATCCCGGTGCGGGTTATCAGCCTGCGCCGCGCCCACAAAACGGAGATAAAACGCTATGAAGAAAAAGCCTGACCCCGAGATGATCGACAAGGAAAACCCGGAGTGGACCAACGCCATGTTCGCCAAGGCCAAGCCGGCATCCGAAGTCTTTCCCGATCTCGCCGCACATTCGGAGAAACGCAAACGCGGCCAGCGCGGCCCGCAGAAAAAACCGCGCAAGTAGGAGCAATAGCTTCTAGCCGACGAGGTGTGGAGCTATGACACTCACAAATTCCCTTGAGCTGATGATCTTGGTGTTTTTCCAGAACTTGGGGAAATGCCGTTGGTTGCCAGTCAACAGGTAGTCGGCACGAGCGGCGTCAGCACATTCAAGGAAGATGTTGTCAGCGGGGTCAGAGGTGATTTGGGCAATGTGCGATGGCACGACGACGTGAGCATGATGCTTGATCAATTGCAGCAATTGTTGGCGTAAACTCCTGCGAATCTTGAGATCAGGACGGGTTAGCACCAGGGCGTATTCCGCCAGAATCGCCTCGGAAACATACCAGCGAGCAGGCTTGGTCATTGCGAGCAATACTACCGTCCGCTGTAACCCTTGCGGTTTGAGCGCCGCGGATACGACTACATTTGTGTCGATGACAAGCCGAAGCGGAATCATCGGTTCTTAGATTTGCGCGCGGCTCTGACGATCTGGTCGATTTGCTTGGCACCTAACCGATTTGTCCCCTTTTGCTTGGATTCCCGTCCGATGATTCGAAGGACCTCGGGCTCAGGGACCGCAAGGCGCACATAATCCCTGATGCTGAGAAGCACCGCCCGCGGGCTACCCCGCTTCTCTATTACAAGTGATCTGCCCTCATCCTCGACACGACGAAGAAGCTTGCCGAAATTGGCCCGCGCGTCGAGGGCAGTGACGACAATCCCATCGTCCATAAACTCTCCATTTCGACTGATTAAACTGTACAGTTCGAGTCGAATCGATGTCAATAATACTTCCCACTAAAGGTCACTAATGGGGTGCATACGAAAGATCGTGTCCCGTCATGTGTCTGTGGGGGGGCTGCGGGCGGGACAGTACTAGAGGGTGGAGAACCTGGGCTGCGGACCACCGGCAATCAATTTTCCCGCCACTAGGTGCTGGAGAACCACAATGAGCTATCATTAATTGCGCTGCTTATTCAGGTGTTCGAGCCCTTCGGGGAGATGAGGTGCCCTTTTGCAACATGCTCTGATCACAGGAATCACCGGACAGGACGGTTCCTATCTTGCCGAATTGCTTTTATCAAAAGGCTATGAAGTGCACGGAGTCATTCGTCGCGCAAGCACATTCAACACCGGCCGCATAGACCATATTTACGTGGACCCGCACAATCCCAACGTCCGTATGTTCTTGCATTACGGCGATCTCTCGACCGGCAGCCGCTTGATCGATCTCATCTACAGCATCCGTCCGGACGAGGTGTACCACTTGGGTGCCCAAAGCCATGTCATGGTCAGCTTTGAGAATCCGGAATACACGGGCGACATCACGGCTTTGGGAACAACCCGACTTCTTGATGCCATCCGCCGGAGCGGCGTGACCACCCGTTTCTACCAGGCCAGTTCCTCGGAGATGTTCGGCGCGGCGCCGCCGCCGCAGAACGAACAAACGCCGTTCCATCCCCGCAGCCCATATGGTGCTGCGAAGGTTTACGCCTATTGGGTGGCCATCAACTACCGCGAGGCGTACGGGATGTTCTGCAGCAATGGGATGTTATTCAATCACGAAAGCGCCCGGCGGGGACCGACTTTCGTCACCAGAAAAATTACGCGCGCGGTGGCGCATATTCTGGCCGGCAGGCAGGACAAACTGTACTTAGGAAATCTGGAGGCGAAACGCGACTGGGGTTACGCTCCGGAATATGTGGAGTGCATGTGGCAAATGCTGCAGAGGGACCGTCCCGACGACTATGCTCTTGGCACGGGTGAGTCGCACACCATCCGCGAGTTTGTCACTGAAGCCTTTGAATATGCCGGCCTGGACTGGCAAAAACATGTTGCCATCGATGATCGCTACAAGCGGCCTGCCGAAGTCGACTTTTTGCTCGCCGACTCGAAGAAGGCGGAGCGTGAACTGGGCTGGAGACCTAGAATCAATTTTCGCGAGTTGGTGCGCATCATGGTGGATGGAGACATGGAGTCTCTGGGACTTACCTCGCCTGGTGAAGGCGCACGGATTTTGCGCGAAAAGTTCGGCTCATGGCATCAGTGGAGTAACAGCGTCTCCGATAACCTGAAGGCCGCTGCGGGAGCCGTGCTTGGATAACGAAGTTGGTTTTTGGGCAGACAAGACGGTTCTGGTGACCGGAGGCGGTGGGTTTCTCGGGCAGCATGTTCTCGCAAAGCTGAGGGCCGCTGGCTGCGAAAGAGTTGTCGCGCCGCGAAAGAGCGAGTGTGACCTACGGGAACGGGAACAAATTGTCCGCCTCCTCACGAGTGCGGAGCCAGATTTAATTATTCACTTGGCGGCATCCGTGGGCGGTATCGGAGCTAACCGGTTGCATCCCGGCGAGTTTTTTTACGACAACGCCATCATGGGGATTGAACTCATCGAATATGCGAGACGCCTGAAGGTTCGCAAGTTTGTGTGTTTGGGAACAGTTTGTGCTTACCCAAAGTTCGCTCCAGTACCGTTTCAAGAAGAAGATCTATGGAAAGGTTACCCGGAAGAGACCAACGCACCCTACGGACTGGCGAAGAAGATGTTGCTGGTCCAGTCACAGGCGTACCGACAGGAATACGGGTTCAATTGCATTTATCTGTTGCCCGTAAACCTCTATGGCCCCAAGGACAACTTCGATCCGCAAACGTCGCATGTGATTCCCGCGCTGATAAGGAAGTTGCTGGAGGCGAGAGCACGTGGCGAACATACGGTCACGTGCTGTGGAACAGGGTCAGCTTCGCGCGAATTCCTGTATGTCGAAGATGCGGCAGAGGCTATTTTACTGGCCGCGGAACGTTACAATAAGCCCGACCCTGTGAACATCGGGTCAGGACACGAGATCACGATTCGGGAATTGGCGGCGTTGCTACGCAGATTAACGGGCTTTGAAGGCGAGCTGATCTGGGACCGAACACAGCCTGATGGCCAACCCCGACGTCGCCTCGATGTCACCCGCGCCGAGCGCGAGTTCGGTTTTCTAGCCAAGACTTCGCTAGTAGACGGACTGCGGCATACGATCGAATGGTACCGGAACTGTGGAACGCCTCTTAAGAGCAGAACCTGATTACGCCATTTGCCGCATGCCACGGGCGCATGTGGGGGTGCCGCGTCACTGACGTACTGGCACCGTCTTCTACGCTATCCTCTGGAACGAGTGCGCCGCAGGCATCGCGGCGTTCTGTTGCTTGCCTGATTTACTTCCCGTATCAATGCGCGATCATCGCCTTGCTCAGTCCCTTCTACGGTTTTTCGCCGTGTCCGGTGGGTGAACTGGGCGGAATTTGGCTGAGCCGCCGCGCTAGTCCTCGACAACCGGGGTGGCCATGGTGACCGGATGGGGCGCGGGGTGGAGATGTTTGAGGGCGCGCGGAACATAGATGGCGCAGGAGATTCCGACGATCGAGACGTATGTGAGCAGGGTTGCCCAGGGGACGGCAACGATGCCGAAACGCCCGGTGAGATAGATCTTCAGTCCAAGGCAGGCGAGTCCGAAGATGGAGGCCATGACGATCTGGAAGCGCATGATGCTGGCGCCATTCAGGAACATTGCAAGCGTGTTTCCGCAGCAGTCGACCACGGTCCAGAGGGCGAGGCCGAGAAGCAGGACGAAGGGCGGCGAGATGCGCGGGCCGATCCACCAGGCGAGCAGGCGATGGGCAATGAGCAGCATAGCAAAGGACGCGACCGCGGCGAAGCCAAGAACCAAAACAAGCGAGCGCCCAAGAGTTCGGCGGACCCATGGGATGTCGCCGCGCGAGATGGCTTCGCCATAGGCGGGCCAGAGCGGCGTGACCAGCATGGCGACCATCAGGGAAATCAGGGAGAACATGCGTTGCGGGATCGAGTAATCGGGGACGCTGGAGGCTCCCAGAGTGCGGGCGATGATGAAGTTGTCGGCGGAAAATGCGACGGCCACCACCAGTTGGAGGACGAAGAACATGGTCCCGAAAGTGACGATGCGAGAGATAGCATCACGCGAGACGAACTGGCGACGGGGCCGCAAATCGGGCCGGCTGACGACAAAAAAGTGAAACGTGTTGAGCGCAGTTGCCGCGACCGGAGCTCCGGCAAGGGCGGCGACAAGAAGCGGCAGACCGGCGTGCATGCGGATTCCGGCGACGACGCCAGCCAGTCCGGCGAGGCTGCCGAATACCTGCCACAGATTCATGCGAAAGCCCTGCTGCAGGCCCAGTTGCGCACGCTGCACCAGGTCAAGAGGAATGTTGAGGGCGAAACAGAAGGCGAAGACCATCAGCGCCGGAGCTGCCTCGGCGTGTGCCTGAGCCGAAGCGACGCGAAAAACGTCCGCCCAGGAGACCCAGGCGAGAGTGGAGGCAAACAGCGCGAACAACAGAAGCCCAACCGCGCCGAGGACGGCAAAACCGCTGGAGATGGCGGCGCGGATGCGGTCGAAGTCATTCTTGCCGAAGGCGTCGGCGACCGTGTTGAGGACTCCATTGCCGATGCCGAAATCGGCGAAGTTGGCCATGGCAAGCACGGAGCTGATGGTCATCCAGAGGCCGAATCGCTCATTGCCGAGGTAGTGAATCGTGAGGGGGATGGTGATAAGAGACGTTGAGACCTGCACGGCGCGAGCCGCGACGGCGGTGCCGCCCGTGATCGCAGCGCGGCGGTTGCGCCCGGAGCCACGCTGGCTGGCATCGTGACCGGCAGCGACAGACGGCGTGAAATCGTTCCACAACTGGGCAAGTCTGCCTGTCAGGTTCATCGCTTCACAGCCCCGCGAAGGTGTCTTCTGAAATCATTCCAGACTGATGGTACGCCATGCCTCTTTCATGCAGAAGACCGACCAAGGACCGCGGTTCTCAGTGAAGTAGGGCCCTCTCGTCCCATTCGTGGCTGGCCCATCGAGGTTCCTACGCGTAGGGCTGAACAGGCTTTCTGCGGTGGAAGCTACGACGGAGCCTGCGCATCATGTCCATCATATAGCCTATGCCATGCGGTACGGGCGCACTACACAGTCCCAGATCATCGATTATCTTCAATATCTCGGCCATACCCTTGCCTTCGCCCATCCGCCATCGGATCCCCGACAAATAGCAGCGCAGCAGGGTGGGGCGATTTCGCGCGAGAAACCAAGCGATGGCGCGTCTGTAAAGGGAAGAGACTACGTCGTTCTCCTCGATACTGATCGAACCTGGATGAGCACGGAAGAATACAAGCCTTTCAGGGATATGCGCGACCCGGCCATGCTGGTGTTCGGCATCAAGAAGGAGCAAGAGATCCGGTCCGGCGCCGGTACGCAGGAATTCCTGGGCAATGCCGACGGGGCCACTAGTCACTAAGTGGTGACGCAGGTCGCCGGTATGGAACAATGCTGCGCAGGGCGATAACGGTACGTCATAAGCAAACACGTGGCCGAGAAGAAAACGTCCCGGATCCCATACTCCCGGAGTGCCCGCAAAACTAAAGTGAACCGGAGAATTACCCGGTTCTTCGCCGATCTCACAGGCGGTAAAGACCAAGCCCACGCCGGGCATTCCAATGAAGGGCAGCGTACGCTCCAAATAAGTCGGCGCCATTAGGTCGTCGCTGAAGAGGAGCTTAGCATAGGGCGCGCGCGCCTCCTCAATACAGCGTGCCCAGTTTCGGACAGGTCCCAGGTTCTGGGTGTTGCGAAAGATGCGTAAACGCGGGTCGCGGGTCGCATAGTCCTGCAATGCGTCCCAAGTCCCGTCGGTACTACAGTTGTCGCAGGCGACGACTTCGATATCTTCGACTGTTTGCGTTAGGGCCGACTCGATACATGGCCCGATGAGATTTTTGCGGTTGTATACAGGAACTAGAATACTGACTCTTGGATCCACGATCCACCTATGTTCTGAAATCTCTCCGCAACCCATTTGGCTAGTGTGCAGAATATTCGAACCGGCGTGCCGATTACAAGCACAGGCGCCAGCCTCAGGGGAACAAGCTGAAGGGTGGCAGTGAGTTCTTGCCGTCTGGGTCTGTCTATCTGACGGATTACGTCCTTGCTCCCAAAGAGAATACGATTGAATCACATCAGGGCTTAATTGTATGCTGAGTTGGCAGATGGACTCGTTTCTACGGTATCCAGAAGTTTCTGCGATAGCACCTTGCATTGGCGTTCTTGGGGTCTGGAATGGCAGCATTGTCTCGGAGGGTCTTAGTCACAGGTGCCTCCGGTACGCTCGGCTTTAATGTCGTAAGCCAACTTGCCCTCGAGGAAGCAACCAAGGTGTTTGCACCCGTCCGGACGATAAGACCGTTCCTGCAACGGTTGGGATCAGCCGTCGAATTCATCGTCCATGACCTCCAGGACGAGCAGGCGACAAATCGACTGGTTCAGGAAATCAAGCCTGACGTGATCGTGCATTGCGCTGCGAGCGGAGTACGCCCCCCGCGTTCTGAATGGTTTGAGATGATCGTGTTCAACGTTGCTGGATCTATCGCGCTGTTCAAAGCATATTGCGCTCTTCCGAAGTCCACTCACTTCATCTATATCAGCACTGGTCTCGTGTATCAGGTCCAACAACGCCCGTTGGGCGAAGACGATCCGGTGGGGACATTGCACCCGTATGGTGCAGGGAAAGCCGCAGCGGACTCCCTCCTTCTTGCCGCAGCCGCCGAGTTCAAAAGAACTATCACGGTTCTACGCCCGTTTGCTTTTACAGGAATACAGGATGGAAGCGGGCGGTTGTTTCCTGGACTCTTGCGATCCGCGGCTGCCGGGCAGCCCTTTTGTTTGACACGTGGGGAGCAGATTCGAGACTTTTGCGCGGTAGAGGACGTTGCGCGTGCTGTGGTCGCCTGTGTCAACCGGGAACCAAGGGAGCTTATCGAGGTGTTCAATATCGGCAGCGGCCGGTCTGAATCGGTCCGTGCTCTGATTGAACGAGTCTCCAAGGAACTAAATCTCTCGATCGATTTGCAGTTCGGCCGAGCTCCCCTCCCGCCCTTCGAACCTTCATACTTGGTCGCCGATATCAGTCGTGCCCGGCGAGAGCTCGGATGGGAACCTAGGATCAACTTGGCGTATGCTGTCTGGCAACTAGCGTTAGAAGTCGCGCCGAACCTTAAGTTATCGGAACCTCACCGTGAACTTGGTTGAACTTAGCATTGTTTTCGGCCGGACCTTTAATGCAGGAGCGCCTGGAAAACGAAACTTAGTGTTGTTTATCGCAATCTACGTGGAATTTATCTGGCGGCTGTACCGATTTCGCTGCCGGTGTTTGCCGAAACTCGTCGAAAGGTTGATTGATGGTCTACTTGATAACTGGAGGGTGTGGTTTTGTTGGCAGCGCCATTGCTGCGGAATTACTTCGCAGAGGCGACGCTGTGCTGGTCTTTGACAATCTCTCCCGAATTGGGGGGGTGCAGAATCTAGAATGGCTGAGGTCGCTTGGCTCGGTGGAGTTCTTCCACGGCGATAGTCGCAACCTATCAGATGTAGCTGAAGTATTCCGCAATAGGGGCGTGGGATGCGTTTTTCACCTTGCCGGCCAAGTCGCAATGACAACCTCCCTCCGTGAACCGCGTAAAGACTTTGATACAAATGTTGTTGGAACAATAAACCTTCTCGAGACAGTGCGGAACTGTTCCCCAGAGGCGACTTTCGTATACGCTTCCAGCAACAAGGTCTACGGAGAACTTAGGGATCTTCAACTTCGGGAAACGCAGTCGAGGTACACTCCGACCGGCAGCCGCTTAGGCATATCAGAGGAAGCCCCACTGGATTTCAGGACGCCGTACGGGTGTTCGAAAGGCGCGGCGGACCAATATGTGCTCGAATATGCGAGAACCTTCTCGCTGCGAACGGTCGTCTTCCGCCATTCAACAATCTACGGCGGCAGGCAGTTCTCGACATTTGATCAAGGATGGATTAGTTGGTTCTGTCAACAGTCCTTGGCGACGGTTCGGGAGTCGGCACACCAATTCACCGTCAACGGGGATGGCAAGCAAGTCCGGGACTTGCTTCATGTCACCGATGCCATTCGTTGCTACTTGATGGCACACGAAAATATTCATCAGGTCGCCGGCCAGGTTTTCAATATCGGCGGCGGCATCGAAAACAGCATGTCGGTCCTGGAACTTCTTGAGGAACTGAGTGCGAGACTGAAGGTACAGCTGAACGTGCATCACCTGCAGTGGAGAACCGATGATCAGCGGTATTTTGTTGCCGATATAACCAAAGCCTACAACCTTTTGGGTTGGGTTCCAATCGTGAGCAAGCGGGAAGGTTTGGACGAAGTTCTCTCCACCTTGGAGATGAGGAACAGGGCGCCCGGATAAGGTAGCGGCCCTCTCACTTGTCAGAGTAGCAGCATAAGCCCAACGTTCTTTGGGAGAGAACCGAACCAAAGTCCATGCCGCACAACCGACCTGCGGCGCTGAATACCACCAACATAAGGAAGGCGATTCGGAGCTTTTAGTGCCGCCAGGTCGCGCGTCACTTTCGCCGGATCGTTCACCGCCCTCCCCGCTAGTATCCGAAGTTAATTCTTCCCAAACAATGCTTCCTCGACCAGTTCGCAAAGAATGTGTCCGGTTAAAATGTGCGCTTCCTGGATACGAGGTGTCTGATCGCTGGGGATGCAGATGCAGTAATCGACAGCGCTCGGCAACTTCCCACCGGTTCTTCCGGTCAGACCCACTGTGACCAGTCTCCTCTCCCTGGCCACATTCGCGGCTCGCAGCACATTGGGGGAGTTTCCGCTGGTGCTGATGGCGAAGGCGATGTCACCGGCACTGCCCATCCCCTGGACTTGGCGCGCGAACACGTCGTCAAAGGAATAATCGTTGCCGATGGCGGTTAGGACGGAAGAATTGGTGGTAAGCGCCCAGCCCGAGAGGCTTGCCCGTTCCTTCAAGAACCGTCCGCTCAGTTCCGCGGCCAGGTGCTGTGCGTCCGCGGCACTCCCGCCGTTTCCAAAGAATAGGATCTTGTTTCCGGAGCGGAGGCACTTCGTCATTGCGTCCGCTACCTTGACCACTGCGCTCAAGTATGCTGAAGACTCCAGTAGACTCTGCATCACCGACGCGCAGTCGCGAATTCTGGCGACCGCCAGAGACTGCGCAGTATCCGCTTTCATAGAAAATCTCCGGCACAGCGTAATTGCAAAGTCTCCAGACTCGTTGAAAGTTTATCAAGGGACGTTCATTGAGCAACGCCATGCGCCAATGGTCGAGAGTGGACGTTCACGAGGTCGCAGTGGGTTGGGCCTCATTGTCCCGCAGTGGTTCACCTGGACCATACTCGAAATTGATCCTCTCCTGCTCGACCACCAGCGGCCGCCTCTGCACAAGGGTATGGATGGTGCCGATGTATTCCCCAATGATGCCCATAAACAGCATTTGGATCGACATGAAGAAAAATACGCCGATGACCAGGGGGGCGATGCCAAGGGAGAAGTGGCTCCAAAAGACTAGTTTGTAGATCAGGTACGCCAGCGACACCAGAACCGAAACCAGCGCGCCCACAAAACCGGAAAAGGTCACCAGCCGCAGCGGCACCTTGGACAGGTTTGTGATCCCGAGCATCGCCATGTCGTAGAGCGAATAGAAATCGTTCTTGGTGATTCCGCGTTTGCGCGCTGGCTGATGGTACGGAATATCGAAATGCCGAAACCCAGCCTCCGCGATCATGCCTCGGAAGTACGGATACGGATCATCGAAGCTCTTTATGACTTCCACTACCTTGCGGTCATACAGGCCAAAGCCGGTGTAATTCTCGTAGGTCTCCACCCCGGAAAGACGGTTCACCAGCCTGTAGTATTGCTTTCGGATCCAGAACATCAGACCGTGTTCCTCGCTCGCCTTCTTGATGCAGATCACAACCGGGTAGCCCTCCTCCCACTTGCGGATCATGTCGACAATCATCTCGGGAGGATCCTGCAGGTCGGCCACAATTCCTATGACAGCGTCGCCGCTGGCCTGATACAACGCGTGCTGGGGTGACCTTACTTGGCCGAAGTTGCGCGTATTGCGGATTACCTTTACGTTCCTGTCCTGAGCCGCTATCACCTTCAGTTCGTTCAGAGTGTTATCGGTTGACGCATTGTCGATAAAGATATGTTCGTATTGGTAGTTGCCCGCGGCGGCGATGGCAGCGCGCACCTGCAGGTACACGTCGCGAACGTTGCCTTCTTCGTTATAACAGGGCGTGAGGACGGTCAGCGTTTTAGGCATGAGTTGTAGCTTTCTCGTCGAACCTTAGCGATTCAATGTCGATCCCTTCGTGCCGCTCATACCAAGCATAAAGGTCACTGATCGAGTCCTGTAAATCCCAAAACTGATACCCGCCCATTTCCGTTAGCATACGCGAGTTGTCGGCTGAGTACTCGGGGCCCATGCCTTCGGCCATGACCGACACATTGGGATTGCGTCCCGAGACCTGGGCCGAGACCCGGGCAATCACTCGCGCTAATTCGGTGAGCGCGACGGGCCGTCCCGTGCAGACGTTGTATGCCTTGTGGCGGGCGTTATTCTCGATGAACCACATCGTGATCTTGACCAAGTCTTTGATGTACAGGTAGTCAAACACGATATCCTGCCGCAGCACAATCGGCAATCCTTTCAGTGCCCGGCAGCAGGCGTTCGAAATGAAACGCACGGTGTAGTCCTCGTAGGCACCGAAAACTCCGAACAAGCGCAAGTTAACGATTCGGTCGGAGCGCTCGATATGCTTGGCGCAAATGTACTTGGAAAACCCATATGCGTCCCTGGGCACGCGGGTATCGAAATAGTTTTCCTGCACTCGCGCTGGCAGCTGAACGCGGTCGTACTCCGCGCCGGACCCGAACTGAATCATTTTTCCGAATCGTCCTTGGTTGCGCTCCAGATTGAAAAACATGCGGCAATTGCGGTCGAGCAGGTCCGGGGGAGCAGCCAGGCGCCGATTCGACCGCGTGGTGGCGGCATGCACGATCACGTCGAAACTGTGCGTGTTGAGGTAGTCGCGCACCTCCTGCGCTTTCAGCAGATCCAGTTCGGCCGAGGAGGGCGCCAACACCTCATACGTGGAGGCAAGTTGCTCCGCCAGATTCCGTCCAATGAAGCCCGACCCGCCGGTGATGAGTATGCGCATTATGCAGGCGTCCGGAAGGAAAACTGCGTTTGCGTGACCACGCAGAGTACCTGAAGTGCAGGGAGCCGCGCAAAACGTTTGGCGCATCCCCTGACGCTGCGGCCCCGAGTTAATCGATCCAGTATCACTTCCGGCATCTTCAGCCTATTTCAGGCGCAGCAACTTCCACCCATCTTTCGCCAGCCTCTTCGCGACAAACGGAGTGAACATGAAGCTCCGTGCCGCCCAAATCTCGCGAGCGAAAAGTCGCTTCCAGCCGGGTTTGCCGATGTAGCGCATCAGCACCTCCACGGTAAGCTGGGCGAGAAGGTTGTTGCGGACGCGTAGCAGACGGCGCACGCCTTCTTGATCGCCACGCTCGCGCAAGACCGACAGGAAAGCTTCGTGCATCCTGAGTCCCGACTCCTGCCACGGCCGGCACGTGGCCGCCCCGGTGTAGCTGCTGGAATGTACTCGATAGCGCAGCAAGGGCTCTTGGACACACACGACATGGTCATAGTGCAAAGCCACTTGGCCCCAGTTGGCGCAGTCGGAGACGTCGTAGTACTCATCCCTGTAGCCGCCGACGGACCTCGCGTCCGACGTCCGAATGAGAATCCCGGAGAAATGGGGGCCGCGCGTACCACTCCAGAGGCCCTCTATTAGATCAACGGACGACTCCATCGGAGGCCCTGAGCGCGTCCGCCAGAGCTCGCGGCCCTCTGGATCGATGTCGATGCAACCGCACCAACTCAGGCCGATTGTCGAGGGATCATGGCCCTGAGTTGGCATGCGAAAGGGTGAAGAGAGCTTTTCAATCGCTTTCGGATCGAGCACGTCGTCATCGTTTAGAAGCACGAACAAGTCACCCGTCGCGGCACTCAGGATGGCGTTGTAGTTGCCGACTATCCGAAGATTGGGGCTTTGGCGCATTGCGCGGATACGGGGATCTTTCAATGAGGACACGTATCCCCATGTATCGTCGGAGGAATCATCGTCGGAGATTATCACTTCAATGTCTTTGTAAGTTTGCGCCAGGGCGGAGGTGACGGCCTCCATCAAGTAGGCGCGCCGATTTCGCGTCGCGATGCCGACGGTGACTTTGGGGCGGTCACTCATGGGCAACTGGCGGAGGCAGTTTCATCTACGCGGCCCTCCGCCTTTATGGCAAGCGTGCTGGCTGTGCGGCGGAGTAGTCTGCCGATCATTTGACACAGAATAGCCAAGCGCCAAACGCTTGTCTATGGCAAGAGATCACATCTGGCAAATGGGGCAGGTCAGGCCATTGAGCATAATTCAGATTCTGGTGGTGTCCCAATTTAGGCAGTAATAACTACCGTCCTGCACGTACCAACGTTACCTATTCAACAAACGCTTCAGCGGTGGAATCACCGGGGAAACGCGCCGCCACAGAAACGCTATACAAACATAAAGGAAACCGAAGTTCTTTCCGATGATGCGATAACCGTCCCGATAGCTGCACTTTGCTGAGAGCCCACCATCCCCCATTTTGGAAACAACAACATCGCAGCACCGGACCGATTTCCCGGCCAGTAGCATTCGCTGATTGAGGTCAAAGTCTGCGTGAACGCGAAATTGTGTGTCATATCCCAGATGGCCTTCCCGCCGATAAAACGTTCCCTGATGATGACAAGTCATGCTGAAGCGCGACATGAATTGACTGCGCCGGGGACGATGGATTCCAAAGCCTTCCATGTCCACGGAAAACGCTGCGAGATCAATCTTATCGGCCCGGCAACTTTGAAGTTCCTGCCGGGGAATATAGCGAAGGCGGTCGCCCGCATTCAGATGCAGGATGTATTCGCCTGTGGCAGCCGCTACGCCCTTGTTCATCGCGTCGTAAATTCCCTTATCCGGCTCGCTAACCCAGTAATCGATCGAGTTTTCAAAGCGACGCAGAACGTCCAGAGTCCCATCGTCGGAACCTCCATCGATCACGATGACTTCTATGTCGTCAGCCGACAGTGCAACGATGCTTTCGAGCAAGGGAGGGAGTTCCTGTAGCGCACGGAAGACAACTGTCACGATGGATACGAGCGGTGGAAGCGGACGGGGGCCGTTTCGCAGCCTGCGTCCGCCTTCGATACGAGATTTGTAGATTTCGGTCATGATTACCAAGGGCAGCCCGAACGGGCGCCGAACCGAGCGCCCTTTGACGGGGCCGCGACGTTAGGCCACCTTCCATTAGCTCACCGGCTCCACGATCATATTCTGGGCAAATTCGTCGCGATCCAGGAAAGGCCACAGATCCTCTAAAGGCTTGGAAACAAAGGATCCATCGGCCCGCTGAATCGAGGTAACGCGCGGCGCCCTGATCTCGTCGGGAATTACGTGTACGTCGCAAACCACCGGCCCGCGGCTGCGCAGAACTCGACGAACGGCGGTGCGTAAGTCCGCTTCCTCCGCCCCTTGACCTTCGATAACCGCTGTCTTCAGGCCATAAGCGCGAGCGACCTTACGATAATCGGGGATCGACACCCCAGTTTCCGGACTGCATCCGATGTTGGGCCCGCCGAAGTAATTGGTTTGACTGGCCCGAATCGACGCATATCCCTGGTTGTTGAGAACGAAAAGCTTGATCGGCAGTTGCAGGTGTGCGATGGTGGCCAACTCCTGGATGTTGAGTTGAAGCCCGCCGTCGCCGTCAACACAAATGGTTTTTTTCTTGCCGCTACCAAGACACACGCCAATACTCGCGGGAATACCGTATCCCATCGCCCCCAGTCCTGCCGTGTGAAAAACGCGGCGCCCTTTTCGCGCCCTGTAAGCCAGCAGAAAAACTTCAATAGCGCTTCCCGAGCTTCCGGAGACGACGCGATCGTTAGGTCCAACTTCCTGCCCGATGATCTCCGCCAGATGGTAGATACTGACGAGCCCCGGAGCGCGGTGCTCGGGCAAAACAATGGGATAACGAGCCTTCCAGTCCTGGCACCGCTGGATCCACGCGCTGCGATCTTTGTGCTTGTCCAGTACCGAGCCGCCCTGCTGGAGCGTGTTGTCAATAAAGGTCCGAGCGTCGGCGCAGATCGGATTGTCGATAGCCCCTTCCAGCTTTCGCAACTCCGCCGGATCGATATCGACGACAGTTTTGAAGGCTCCGCGCGCGAACTGATGAGGATCCCAACCCATCAGAGGCGGGTCAAGACGAGTTCCGATCACGAGGACGAAATCGGCATTCTGCAGGGCGAAGTTTGCGCCACGAGAAGCAACCGTTCCGGGCCGGCCGACGAATAGCGGATCGTCGTCGTCCAACAAATCCATGGCCATCCAAGTCAGGCCGACGGGGACATTCAAAAGACGCGCAAGCTTTTCGAACGCCCCAGCCGCGCCGGAAACTCGAACCCCGTTTCCCGCAAAGATAAACGGCCGCTCGGCCCGGTTCAGCCGATCGATCACATCGCGTACCTGGGTGACTAAGTCGTCTTGATCTCGCTTTGACGACTCGGCAGGATCAAAGCCGCGCATGGAACCCGGCTCGACGGGCGCAGCTTGTACGTCGATCGGAATATCGATCCAAACCGGACCGGGTCTTCCGGTGCGAGCCAAGTGTGCCGCCTTTTCGAGATGGTAGCGGATGCTTTCAGGATCCTCGATGGTCAGTGCGTACTTCGTAATCGGCTTGACCAAGGAGACAATATCGACCTCCTGACTGCCGCGCTGGCGCACACCGAGAGGAGTGCCATCGGGGCGGTACATCCGGTCGGCTCGTTTTACCTGCCCAGAGATGACGAGCATGGGAGTCGAATCAAGCCATGCGCCGACCACGCCGGTGATCGAATTGGTGCCGCCAGGACCAGTCGTTACCAGGGCGACGCCCAAATTGTTGGTTGCCTTTGAGTAGTTTTCCGCGGCGATCGCGCTCGCCTGTTCGTGGTGGTTGCAGACGAAGGTCAAATCGCTGCACCGGGCTAGAGCATCGTTCAAGTGCATGGCCCCGCCACCTGTAAGAAGGAAAACATGCTTCACGCCCTGCTGGGCAACGAAGCTCATGACATAGTCAGCGAGTCTCATGCTTTCCTAGCGAACCGATTTTGCCGCCATTTTGGCGGACCCGAGCAACATGTCCACGACCTCGCGCACGGCGCCGTTACCGCCGGTGAGTTTGGTGACCACCTGGCAATGCTCTCGGATCGAAGGGCGCGCATCCGCGGGACAGGCGCTGAGACCGACGATGCAGAGCGCAGGTAAATCATTCACGTCGTCCCCAATGAAGCAAATCTCCTGCAGGCGCAACCCGTGCCTTTCTGAGAACGTGCGCAGCGCGCTGGCTTTGTCTTTGCAGTCCTTGTGAACATCTCCGATGCCGAGCTTACTGGCAAGCCGGTCGACGAGCGGACTGTTCTCGCCCGACATCAGAGCAATCACCATGCCCGATTTTCGCGCCAACGACAGGCCCATGATGTCGGCAAAGTGAAAGCGCTTCCATTCTTCGCCGTTTGGCCCCCACCACACTCCGCCGTCGGTGAGGACTCCATCGACATCCATGGCGATGGCCTTGATCCCCGGCATGATCTTCGGCACTAGACGGCTCCCGCTGCTGCTCCCACGCGCCGCAGCTTTTTGATGATGGGGTGCTCGCGTTCCAGCACTCGCTTGACGCCGTCACCCATCGATTTTTCGATCAAGCGGATGTCTCGAACCAAGCGCGTGATTCCATTCGGTTCCAGCGACGCGGCGTGG
>Ga0224558_1001889_pt1 | contig 20602 bp, 15 predicted proteins | sample 714S32024metaG_FD_180682 | JGI IMG/M metagenome (GOLD analysis project Ga0224558, IMG submission 180682) | Peat soil microbial communities from Stordalen Mire, Sweden - 717 S3 20-24 | ecosystem: Environmental > Terrestrial > Soil > Wetlands > Peat | place: Sweden: Norrbotten County, Stordalen...
TCTCATAGCGGCTGGGTTAGAAAAGACAAATGCTCATTGGGGGAAAACACTTACAAAAGTTGATAATTGTCGCCAGATGGCATTTCTAATTGTCGCTGAACAGCCAACCGGTGGGCACCCCGAAGCCACCCTGAGGCCACCTTCAGGCTACCCGCAGGCTACCCTCCGGCTACCCTGAGGCTCCCGGGAGGGTCTGGTGCAGGGCAGGAGGAACCGGGGGCGGGAGGGCCGCCTTGAAGTGGTAATTCCACGAACTAATCCGCCACAGCACGGGCAATCACCACGAACTCAAACAGAAACCCCGTCCACGAAATAGCGCGTCACGTTACAGCTCCTGACCAACCAGAGGGAGGCGCCGGAGGGGGGTTATATTCGGGAGGCTGATGGTGAAGACCAGCTCAAAGCTCGAGTCTCAACCTCCGAACCTTGAGAAGCTGCGCAGAGCCAATCGAAGCCGCCCCGAGGGGAGGGCAGCAAGCTGGATCAGGGATGAGGAATGAAACCTGAAAAGCGGAAACCCGAGAGCTGAAAAGCCGGGCAAAGCGACCCCAAAGCGACCCCAAAGCCAGGGGTTAGTGGATTTGAAGCTAGAGAGCATTGATCTTCCTCGACATGGCGTCGGTGGCCGCCAGATCGAGATGGACGACTTACCGTCACCCGGTAAGATAACCGGCATGGATCAGAGATGGCTTCCCTGCTTGATCGTGGGCGCGTTGCTTGGCGGCGGTGTCGCTGCGGCTCAGGACGCGCATGTGGTCGTACAGGCCAACCAGGTTTCCCACCGGGTCAGCCGCTACCTGACGGGCGCGTGCATCGAGGACGTGAACCACGAGATTTACGGCGGTCTTTATAGCCAGATGATCTTTGGTGAGAGCTTCCAGGAGCCACCACCGGCGGTGCCGCTAAGAAGTTTTACAGCGTACGGTGGAAGTTGGCAGGTCAAGGACGGCCTGCTCTGGGCCAGCGCTGGCGATGGACCAAAGTTGATCGCAGAGGAGCCCCTGGTTGGCGCCGGCGAGATCGGGGTGGATGTCTTGCTGTCCGAATCCGGAGGCGGCAACGCCGGGCTCATCGTCAAGGTAAACGATCCCGGCGCCGGTGCAGACAGATTCACTGGTTACGAGGTCGCGCTGGAGTCAGCGGGGCGCTTGGTTTTGGGCCGTCACCGCCAGAACTGGGAGCCCATTCGCACCATGCCCTGCGAGGCGCAGGCCAACCAATGGGTCTCTTTGGCAGTGAGGCTGGCAGGGAACTCCATCGAAGTCCTGGTAAATGGTAAGAGCGCCTTCACCTTTGAGGATCGGGAACACCCGCTCGCCGACGGGCGAGTTGGACTCCGCACCTGGCAACGCGATGCGCGATTCCGCAACCTCAATGTCCGAAACAATGGGAACGTCAGAAAGCTCCCCTTCGAGGCGGCTGAAACGGACAACCCGAACAGTGGCGTCAGCGGCATGTGGCGCGCCGTGCGTCGCGGCTCGGCGACCGGTGAATGGTCCGTCATGACCAAAGAGCCGTTCACTGGCCGACAAAGCCAGCTTATCACGTTCAAGGGCGGCGAGGGCGAGATCGGCATTCAAAACCAGAGCCTCAACCGCTGGGGCATGAACTTCGTCAAAGGCAAGCGCTACGAAGGCCATATTTGGATGCGCGCAGAGCAACCCGCTCGCGTGTTCCTGGCACTTGAGAGCACGGACGGCACTAAAGTTTTTGCAGAATCCTCGGTCGAAGCTAGAAACGCGCAGTGGCAGCGCCTCGATTTCAACCTCACGCCCAATGCTGCCGACAAAACAGGCCGCTTCGCGATTAAGCTCAAACAGCCGGCTTCGGTCTGTTTGGGTTATGCCTTTCTCCAGCCCGGCGACTGGGGCCGCTTCAAAGAGCTGCCGGACCGCAAGGACGTCAGTGAAGCGCTGCTAGCCCAGGGCCTGACCGTCCTGCGCTACGGCGGTTCCATGGTCAACCATCCCGAATACCGCTGGAAGAAGATGATCGGCCCACCTGACCGGCGCCCACCCTCCCAGGGCACCTGGTATCCGTACTCCTCGAACGGCTGGGGCATATTTGACTTCCTCAACTTCTGCGACGCCGCGGGATTCCTCGGCATCCCGGCCGTCAACATGGACGAGTCGCCCTCGGACATCGCCGACTTCATGGAATACGTCAACGGCCCGGCCAAGAGCGACTGGGGCCATCGCCGCGCCGCCGATGGACATCGCGCCCCTTATGGCCTCAAATACCTCGAGCTCGGCAACGAAGAAGCCGTCAACAAGGACTACTGGAAACGGTTCAAACCGCTAGCAGAAGCGATCTGGGCCAAAGACCCGGGCATCATTCTCGTCGTCGGCGATTTCGCCTACGACCAGGCCATCGTGGATCCTTACAACTTCAGCGGCGCGCCGAGCATCAAATCGCTTGCGGCGCACAAGAAGATACTCGACCTGGCTCAGCAGCACGACCGCGAGGTCTGGTTCGACGTCCACATCGGCACCGAGGAGCCGCCTGCGCCAAACGGCCTGCCGGGCGTGCGCAGCTTCATTGACCAACTGGGTCGGTTGAGCCCCGGCGCCCGCTACAAAGTGGCGATCTTCGAGTTCAATGCCAACAACCACGCCCTAAAGCGAGCCCTCGCCAATGCCTGCGCAATCAACCAGATTCAGCGCCTCAGCGACCGTATCGCGATTGCCTGTTCCGCCAACTGCCTCCAGCCCTATAAACAAAATGACAATGGTTGGAACCAGGGTTTACTGTTCCTCTCCCCTTCCGAGGTATGGGCCCAGCCGCCGTATTATGTGATGCAGATGGTCTCGCGCCACTACCTGCCGTTGTGCGTCAAAACGGAAGCCACCAGCCCCGGCAATGCCCTCGACGCCAGCGCGACGCTGAGCGAGGACGGCGAGGCCCTGACCTTGCAGGTGGTGAATACGGGCAGACTCCCTCTGCCGACTCGCATCGAACTGACCGGTTTCGTGCCCGGCAAAGCAGTGACCCACGCCACCGTCCTAACGGGCGATTGGGAGGCCATCAACACCCCCGACCAACCGGACCGCGTCAGACCCACCGAGAGCGATTGGCACCCGGAGTTTACTGGCGGCGCCGCGACACGCGCCTTCCCGCCGTACTCTTTCACCGTGCTATGTTTCAGGTGAAGAGTGGCCCCTGGAACGGCGGGAGCATATTGGCTGGTGGTCGGTGAAGTGCATTGTCAGCCGCGGGTTCTCGTGTATAGTCACACCACATGGCAGTCCAAAACCGCATCGTTAAAGTCCAGAAGCGCAATCGCGCCCTGGTGAAGTTCGACGATACGCGCATCCGGCGAGCCATTCTCCGCGCGGCAGAATCCATTGGCGGCTTTCGTGAGGATTTCATTTCCGGCGTCAACGAGACCATCTTCGCTGCGCACGGCACGGATGACAGGGTCGCTGAGTTCCTTGCTGACGCCGTGGTGGTCTGCCTCAATTCCGACCCCCACCATCTGATCTCGAATTTCCCGCCCACCATCGAGACCATCCAGGACGAGGTGCTGCATGCTCTGCGCAGTTATGGGTTTCAGAACACGGCCGACGCCTATGAATGCTATCGTGGGGGCCGGCACTGGCTCCGTGAAGGCGCCATTACGCCCGACAAGTTCGCGGGCAACGGCTTTCCGCGCGCGCAAATGGACCGGACTCTGGCCTGGAACCGGCAGCGTGGCTGCGACACCGTCGCCGGACTGAATGAGATCGTCCGTAGCGGGAGAATCAAGCCGTTGGTAGACGAATCCCTCGCCTGTTATGAGCAGTCGCTGGACGAGGCCTCCAGAAAGGTCATGCAGCGGCTGGAGGCTGGCGACCAGGTCCGCATGTTGTGGGTCACCGGGCCCAGTTCCTCCGGCAAGACCACCACCACGGTCAAGCTGACCGAACGGCTGCAAAAGCAGGGTCTGCGTTTCCTCATGCTCAACCTGGACGACTACTTCTGGTCGTTGGTCGAGCATCCGACCGATTGGATCAACGACCGGAACTATGAGACGCCTGAAGCGCTGGACATTCAGTTGCTCAACCGCCATCTCACCGGCCTGCTCGCCGGCGAGACAATCGAGAAGCCGACCTACAGCTTCAAGGAGGGCCGCCGCACCGCCACCAAACGCATCAAGCTGGAGCCGGACCAGGTTCTCCTGCTCGATTGCTTGCACGGGCTCTATCCGCCCATCACAGAAGGCATCCCGGCCTCTGCCCAGTTCCGCCTCTACATCGAGACTCAAAATGTGCTCTATGAAGGCGACGGTAGCAGCCGGCGGCGCACGCATTTCACCGACGTGCGTTTGCTGCGGCGAATGCTGCGCGACGTACATCACCGAAGTCACTCTCCGCTCCTCACCATCTTGCACTGGCATTACGTGCGTTCAGGCGAGCTTTTCAGCATCATACCGCTAAGTGGTTTGGCCGATCACGTCATCAACGGCGGATTTCCCTTCGACCTGCCGGTGCTGAAACCGTTCTTCTGCGGCCCGCAGGGCTGCCTGCCCCTTCCTGAGGATTTTCAGTCCTATCCCGGCTTCCTTGACGCGCGCATCCGTTATGAGCGGGTAAAGCGTTTGTTGGATTCCGTCGAGGGCCTGACCAGAGAACAGGTAAGCGCCTATGACATCATCCCCGGCGATGCCGTAATCCGGGAATTCATCGGCGGGAGCACCATCAAGATCCCGCATAACGAATAACTATTGCTGCCCATGAAAACGTTATTGGTTTTAGTTGTAGGTCTGACTATCGGCGGTGCGGTGGTCTGGTTTTATACCAATTACCGGGATGATCCCCGGGTGCGGTCCGCCGGGCAGAAGGTCGAGACCGCGGCCAAGTCCGCGCGCGACTCTGCGACGAATCAACTACAGACGCTCCACCTGCGCCCTGAGGACATCAAGGACGAGCTGGGCCGCACCGGCCAGGTCGTCCGCCGCGCTGCAATCGACGCTGGCCACGCGATCGCCGATGCCACCGCAGACGCGCGCACCACCGCCGCCATCAAAGCCAAGCTACTCGGTAGCCGCGACCTCTCGGCACTCAACATTTCGGTCAATACGACCGCCGGCGTGGTCACTTTGTCCGGCTCTGTGGCATCGCCCGAGCACGTCAGCAAGGCGATCTTGCTGGCGATGGAAACGGATGGCGTGCGCGAGGTGGTGTCCACGCTCCAGGTGAAGCAAAAGGCAAAATAGGGAGTTGCTGAATCGTGTGGTAGCCGAGTTGACGGAGAGCAAGGAGGTCAATTTCGGCCTTCGGCCTTCGGATTTCAGACCGCCGCTTTATTCGCGAGATTCCCCCCGAACTTAAGCCGTCGGCGGCTCCGTCTCCGCAACCGTCTCCCCTTCCTGGCGGGGATTCTTGGCGCGTTTATTGCGTGGCAGCGGGCTGAGGACGACGTTCAAGTCGCGATCACCCAGCATCTTGGGCGGCGAGTCCGCTTGCCCCCAAGCCGCGACTTCCTTGACGAAACGATTCACCACCGCAAATCCGAACTCCGTGTGGGCCTTCTGTCGTCCACGAAAGCGTAATTTGACCCTCACCTTCATGTCCTCGCACAGGAAGTCGATGGCATGGCCGAGCTTGATGGAGAAATCGTGCGGATCAATCATCGGCGAAAGTTGAAGCTCCTTCATCTTGCTGCCGGCTTGCCGAGCTTGCGAGTCCTTATGCCGCTTGGCTTCCTCATACATGAACTTGCCGTAATCCACGATCCGGCATACAGCCGGGGTCGCGTTGGGCGCGATCTCGACGAGATCCAGTCCCTTGGTCATCGCCAGGCGCAACGCCTCATTGAGCGTCATGACGCCGAGTTGCTGCTTCGTCTCGTCAAGCACCCGCACCTCGCGGGCGCGGATCTTCCCGTTTCGGCGATGCAAGGGTTCCCGCGAATGGTACGAACGAGAAGGGAATGGGCGGCTCAATGAAGCCTCCCCGGCTGGACTTTGTTCATGCGGCTATGATCTAACAAGCTGGCTGTAACTATAATATGGATACCGAATACCCCCTCAGTTTCTCATGCCCTGCGCGGCTGGCAAGTCAAATATCAAGCCCCAAAAAAATTCCCTGTGGCCGGTTCGCGGGCGTGAACCAAACCACAGGGAGCGGCGGGTCGCCGCTAAATCGTCTGGCACCACGAACAGGCCCCCTCTGTGATCCCACCAATCTCGTTCTAGCGGTTCCTGTCTCGCACTTCGCTTCCGGTGCCGCAGACGCTTTAAGCAGAGTGATTCATCCTAAGCCAATGCCGTGCCAAGCTGACTGCGGCACACACTCAGTCGATTTCCTGAGGATTTTGGCGTTCCCGCCTCGGCTTCACGCTTGGTTCTGTGGAAATTTGCTTACCAGCCAAGGCAACTGGCTTATCAGTTGACCCCATCATGGCAAATCGGTCTAACCGGCAGACGCCGCAATCAGCGACAAAACCTTTTCTACCGCCTCTTCGGCCTTCACCAGCATAAGTGCGCCGGCGCGGGGCTTGATCTCCACGTCGCCCTTGGCCAGCGATTTCTCGCCAACACCCACGCGGATTGGGAAGCCGACCAGCTCGGAATCCTTGAATTTCACCCCGGGCCGGTCGCTGCGGTCATCGAGGATCACGTCCACCCCGCGCGCGGTCAGGCCGGCATAGATTTGCTCGGCACGCTGCATCACGGCGCTCTCGGGCGCGATGTTCAGCGGGGTGATGCATACGGTGTAGGGCGCAACGCTAATGGGCCAGATGATCCCGTTGTCGTCGTGGCTCTGCTCGATGACCGCCTGCAAGGTCCGGGTAACACCGATGCCGTAACAGCCCATGATCGCCGGCTGCTGCTTGCCGGTCTCGTCGAGGAACAGCGCGTTCAGCGCCTCGCTGTACTTCGTGCCGAGCTTAAAGACGTGGCCGACCTCGATGGCGCGTTGCACTTTGAGCGGCTTGCCGCATTTGCAGCATGGCTCCCCGGCTCGCACCAGACGAAGACCCGCCCAGTGCGCAACCTCGACGTCCCGCCCGATCGCAACGTGACGCACGTGAAAACCATCCGCGTTGGCCCCAGTGGTCATTTCCGCGGCATCGCGCAGTCGCTCGTCGGCATAAACTGGCAGCTTGGTAATGCCCACAGCGCCGAGGCTCCCCGGATGCGCTCCCAGCGCCGCGAAGATCTCCTCCGCCTCCGCCGGCCGGAAGTTCCCCGTGCCGAGCGCGCCGACCACCTTGGCCTCGTTCAACTGGTCATCCCCGCGCAGCAGGATCAGCACCAGCTTACTGTCGGCGACATACACGAGTGTCTTGATCTGGCGCTCCGCAGCGACATCGTAGGGCGCCTTGCTGAGCGCCTCAATGGTCACGACCCCGGGCGTCGGAAACCTCTCCACTTCGGACTTCGGACTTCGGACTTCGGACTTCTGCACAGCGCTGGTCGCCTTTTCCACGTTCGCCGCATAGCCGCACCCTTCGCAGAACACGACCTCGTTTTCACCCGTCTCCGCCGGCACCATGAACTCGTGCGAGAACTTGCCCCCCATCACGCCCGTGTCCGCCTCGACCGCAATGGTCTTAAGACCGCAGCGCTGGAAAATGCGCGCATAGGCACTATACATCTTGTGGTAGCTCGTCTGAGCAGCTTCATCCGTGGCGTCAAAGCTGTAGGCGTCCTTCATGATGAACTCCTTGGCCCGCATCAGGCCGAAGCGCGGGCGGATTTCATCCCGGAACTTGGTTTGTATCTGGTAGAAGTTCTTCGGCATCTGCCGGTAGGAATTGATCTCCCCGGCAATGAGCGTCGTCATGACCTCTTCGTGCGTCGGGCCGAGGACCCATTCCTTCTTGGCACGGTCAGTGACTTTGAAGAGCACATCTTTGGCCGATTCATAACGGCCGCTCTTCTGCCATATATCAGGCGGCTGGAGGGCCGGCATGAGCACTTCGAGCGCCCCGGCGCGATTCATCTCTTCGCGAACGATTTGCTCGACTTTCCGCAGAGCCCGCAGCCCGAGCGGCATGAAAGTGTAAAGCCCGCCGGTGAGCTTGCGAATAAGCCCCGCGCGCAGCAGCAGTTTATGGGAGACGATCTCCGCGTCCGCGGGCGTCTCTTTCAATGTCGGTATCAGTGTCTGTGACCAGCGCATAAGGCCGCGGAGTGTGGGGGCAGGACCCCGCCTTGGCCAGCCAGAAATGCGGGTAACGAAAGGCGAGCCGGCCAACTGTAACCTCCATCAATCGCGGCCTACATCCGAAACTCGGATACCGAACCTGGGAGGATATCCAAAGCCCGAAGCTCGATTCCGCCGCTGCGGCTCAGTGGAAAGTGCCGCGCTTCTCCCTGAGATGCTTTTCGGATTTCGGGTTTCGGCCTTCCTTCGGCCTTCGGATTTCGGTCTTCGGATTTGAGCAGTGCATCTCTCGTCCCTCTCACCTCACCAGGTTCACCAGCGGCGTGAATCCCTGGATACGCACTTCGAGCCGGTCCCCGGAGGCAATCGGCCCCACCCCGCTCGGCGTGCCGGTGAGGATGATGTCCCCGGGCAGGAGGGTCATATTTGTCGAAATGAAGCTGACAAGTTGGTGGCAGTTGAAGATGAGCTGGCTGGTGTTCGAGTTCTGGCGCAATTGGCCGTTCTGGAAGAGCTGAATGCTCAAGCCATCCGGGTCAATCTTCGTCTCCACGTACGGCCCCAGCGGCGTAAAGGTGTCGAAGGACTTGGCGCGCGCGTATTGAGTCTCGCTGTTCTGGATGGTCCGGTCGCTGATGTCCATCGCGGCGGTGTACCCAAAGATGTGGCGGGGAGCGGTGGCAGGGGTCACGTTGCGAATGCGCCGGCCAATAACGATGCACAGTTCCGCCTCGTAGTCGGTCCGGTGATTGGGATACGGGACCTCAATCTTGCCGCCATCCGGAAGGAGGGAGGTAGGGGCTTTGAGCCAGATTAACGGCTCCTTGGGGAGCGGCTTGTTCTGCTCGTGGGCGTGATCAGCGTAATTGAGGCCAACCGCGATAACCTTGGAAGGAGCAACTGGCGTAAGCTTCCGCACGCCTCTAAGAGGCGTCGCCTTCTTGTCAAACGAGGGAGAGCCAAATACATCTCCGCGCACGCGGTAGATTTCGCCGTCAATGACCTTCGCATGGAAGATCTCGTCGCCCTTTTGGAATCGGCCGATAGCTGCCATAAAGCAGTTTAAGCTTAGCCAGCACGGTCGTTGTCTCGCAAGATGAAACCGCCTGACCTGGTTACGATTTGTCTGTTCCGCCTTGTCAAAGTTCGGTCCAAGACGTGAAACATCTCGGTTACCGGGCGCTTGCTCTGGCCGGGTGACCCGATATGTTTCTGAACATGATCCAGCCCAAGTATCCCTCCGGCCTCTCTAACCGTAAGTTCCTCCTCATGAAGAGACTGCCTCCACTCAAACTGCTCCTCTTCCTCGCAACGGCGCCAATCGTCCTTTTTGCGCGTGAGGATGACGCCAAACGTCTGGCTGACCTATTCCAGACCTGGAACCAGCCCGGCACGCCGGGGGCCGCCGTCGCGGTCATCCAGCACGGCAAGCTGGTGTTCGAGAAAGGCTACGGGCTGGCCAATCTCGAGTACGACATCCCGGTCACGCCGCAGACGGTTTATCACGTCGCGTCGGTTTCAAAGCAGTTCACCGCCACGGCGCTGGTGCTGCTCGAGCAGGAGAGCAAGCTATCGCTGGCCGACGATGTGCACAAATACCTGCCGGAACTGCCGGATTACGGACACCCGATCACACTGCGCCAACTGCTCCAGCACACCAGTGGCATCCGCGACCAATGGCAGACTCTCGGGCTGGCAGGTTGGCGATTGGATGACGTGATTACCCAGCAACAGATCCTGGGCCTGCTCTTTCGCCAGAAGGAGTTGAACTTCGCCCCGGGCACGGCCCACCTATACTCCAATGGCGGCTATACGCTGGCAGCCGAAGTCGTGGCCCGCGTGTCGGGCAAGCCGTTCCCCGATTTTTGCCAGGAGCGCATCTTCGGCCCCCTGGCCATGACCCACACCCACTTCCACCAGGATCATCGCCGCATCGTCCATGACCGCGCTTATTCGTACGAGAAGAGCGGGGAGGGCTATCAGGCGTCGCCCCTCAACTACGCCAACGTCGGCGCCACCAGCCTGTTCACGACCGCGTCGGATCTGGTGCGCTGGCTCGACAACTTCCGGGAGTCGAAGGTCGGAGGGCGCGCAGCTATTGAGCGGCTGCAGGAGCAAGCCGTCCTGGCCAATGGCAAGAAGATCGACTACGCGCTCGGCTTGGTCATTGGGAACTATCGCGGGCTCAAGACAGTCTCGCACGGCGGTGGCGACGCCGGCTACCGCAGCTATGTGCTTTGGTTTCCTGAACAGGAACTGGGCATTGCAGTGGTCAGCGGCCTGGCCAGCTTCGACTCCGGCGGAACCGCCAACAAGGTGGCGGAAGTGGTTCTGGGAGACAAAATGACGCCCGAACCGGCCAAACCGCCGCAGCCGCCTACGCCCCAAACACCTCGCCAATACATCACCCTGGAACCGCGCGCACTCGACCAGTACGTCGGCCACTACAAGATGGATGCCGGATTAGACGCCGACGTGCGGAAAAAGGACGGCAAACTAGTCGCGGAAGTGCCCGGGCAAGGCGCCGCGGAGCTCCATCCATTGACCACTAACCGATTCTTCATCGAGCAGTTGAACGGTGAGCTGGAGTTCGTGGCTAAGCCAGACGGTCCTATGCGCCTCAAGCTCACGCAGGAAGGCGGCACGATGAACGGGCGGCGCACAGCCCTGGCTCCCTGGGAAGCGACCGGCCTGGAGCAATACCAAGGGGTTTATTGGAGCGACGAACTCGAAACCCAATACACGATCACTCTGAAAAGCGGCAAGCTCACTGCTGAGCATGTCCGGCACGGCGAAATAGCGCTGATCCCGGCAAGCCAGGACCGGTTCAAAACGACGGAATGGTTCATGCCGGAAGCGAACTTCTTGCGCGACTCCTCAAACCGGGTTTCGGGCGTAACGCTGGGAGGCGGCCGCGTGGCGGCGATCCGTTTCAACCGCAAGGTCTCGACTGGAGCGGGGGCCTCCATGCCCTGAGCCGCAGCGGGGTGTGCATTCGGCTACCTGGCACCGCGAGAACCTGAGATGCCAAGGTGCGCTTGCCTTGATAGACGATCTGTTGGACCTACGTCTCCAACCTGCTGAAGGTGCAACCCCAAAACCACTTACACTCCAAGCCACACGCCCTACTAGCGCCTTCCTGAGCGCCGTTTCAACCGCCACCGGGCTGCTGCCGCCTTTTTGCCTCCGCGGCGAGTTCCACTTCCCATTGGTCGCGCTGGGAGACAAAGAACGCTTTCATCTCGGCCAGCGTTGGGGGATTCGAGAGCAAATGAGCGTAGCCTTCGTCATCCTTCTGCGGCAGACCGCTGCAGAGCCGGCTCAGGCCGATGTCACATTGCGCGGCCAGGTCGGCTTCGATAAAGGCCGCGCAGTAGTCCTTTAAGGTGAACCCGTGTTTGCGCATGAGCAGGTATAAATCAACCCAATCCCGGGTCTTTGACCTTACCGCGGATACCAGGCATTTGGCTTTGAACAGTTCCTCCAGAGCGCCCACCCGAACGGTCCGCTCCGGTGCGGCCCGGAGCAGCTTTGCCAGCGGCCTCTCAGCGGCGAAGAAGGAGACTTTGACCGTGTCGTTGACCAGGTAGTTCTGCTGGTAATCGAGCAAATCCAGGTTGGCTTCGGCAAAGTCCTGGAGGACCGCTTCATCGTGTTGGGGTTGGAAGCGAAAGCCGGCCGCCTCGGCCGCGCGACGCAACGCCTCCAGCCGGTTACGGGGCAGGCGCGCCTGAGTCCACGCCAAGTCCAAGTCCTCGCTCACTCGATGGTCAATCCGCAGCGTCAAAGCTGAGCCTCCGACCAGTACAAAACCTGCCAGCACCGGCTGGTCCTTCAGGAAGTTCCAGACCTGCTCGGTGTCACGTGGCAGCACGGGCGAACCCCTCCTCGATGTGGCACAGAATCCGCTCCACCGGCCGGCGCGCCCGCTCGGCCGCTGCCGTGCCTTCGCGGTCCAAAACCGCCCATTCGGCGCTCAGGCGCTCCAGGCCGAATTCGAGCGCGATGTCCAGCAACTGCCCAAACGTGGGCCGCAGTAGTGCCGCCCGGATGTGGGCCGAGTCACCCGCCTTCGGATTGGACCAGATCAACCCGCGCCGGGATTGCCAGAATTGGCTGCTGCTAGTGCTCACCGCGCCAACTTACTCATGTTCAGCCAACCCGGCAATGCTCCTTTCCCGACAAAACTCCTCGAACTCATCCACGTCTGATTCTGCATTCTACATTCTTCATGCTGCATTTTCCCGAGCGGGTTATTCATTGCGCGACACGTGCTGGCTGCTGGCGGGCGAGTGCCAATAGTGTCACCAGCTCAAAAGCAAAGCCGCGAATCATGCTATGGGCTGACCCGTTTTCTTCATTTCGCGAGCGGCCGTTGCGCAAATTGCAGCAGCACCGACCGCTTCCACTCGTTCATTTCCGCGTGTGAAGAAAAACGGCGGCTCTTGAAGTCGGGCAACCGCAGTGCGGCGGGTGCGGGAACAACCCGGGGGTTCTCCGCCCAGAGCCGCTGTTTGGCCGTGTAATCGTCGGTGATTTTCATGCGCTTTCTAACCGGTCTGGCCACAACGTATCCCTAACTGGGCCGAAAGACAATCACCGGGCTTGTCTTTGAGCAGCGCGTCCACGCATAACGAACTGACCGACCACCGTGGTCGGTTTGATGCCGCGACGGTTGCGAAGCTCAAGGACCCAATTCGCTGGGCCTTTGACCTCTAGCTAGAACACAGTTCCAATCTCCGGTTTGACCCGTTTCACGTTTCAGGCTGCGCCGAGGCAACGCTGAATTTGGGGCCGAAAAGCTGGTCTTGTCAACCGGTCGGAACTCGACTAGATTTCCTCGCTTATGTCAGCCGCTGCAAGCAAGCCCAGTGCGGCTGGGAGTCCCCCCAACCGACCGCTGCCGTTGGAAAGCGGGGAGTTGCTGCACTCCCGCGAATTCCTGCGCCGCTACGAGCATATGCCGCAGGTGAAAAAGGCCGAGTTGATCGAAGGAGTCGTCTATCTGGGTTCACCCGTCAGTGTCCGTCACGCCAAACCTGACAATTTGATTCAACTCTGGCTTGGTGCCTACGCCAGCCGACACCCGGAAACCGAAGCCCTTACCAACGCCACTGTCATCCTTGACCCCGAAAACACCGTGCAGCCCGATGCCCTGCTGCGCCGCCTGCCCGAACACGGCGGACTGAGCCGTGTGAACGAAGCCGGCTACCTTGCCGGCCCGCCGGAATTGATTGTGGAAGTCGCGGCCAGTTCCGCCTCGATTGACCTGCGGGACAAACGGCGGGCCTACTGCCGCAACGGCGTGCGCGAATACTTGGTCTGGCTGGTGGCCGAAGCCCGCCTGGAATGGTTCTGCCTGGAAGAGGACGACTACTGTCCGCAATTGCCGGACGCGCAAGGTGTGCTGCACAGCCACGTCTTCCCTGGCCTCCAACTGCCCGTCGCGCCGCTGTTGGCCGGCGACATCGCCAAAGTCCTGGCGACACTGACGGGGCCCGAACCGCTGAACACGAAACCTCCTGAAACCAGTGTCAAAAGTGAGAACTGACACCGATTTGATGACCTTTTGCCACGACGCTCGAAAGGGCAGATACATTGGAAGCCATTGGCCTAATCATGTTCGCGCCTCCGCTCTACTCGACCAGTGCATGAATTCTCGGCTGCCGACCTGACGCATGTCTGAAGCACTACAACAGTGGGAGCGAGAGTTCCGAAGGGAGGCCAAAGCCGACAAGCTGCGCGCTCTGCGGGATCACCTGCGGGCACTCAACCTTGAGGTGAGACCGCAGCCTATCCTCGAAGGCACAATCCATGTGGTGCGGGCGTGCGCGGCTTACGCCCAGATTGACGGCCAGTCATATGCCCGCTTCCTTGCGATGCAGACTTATGACCCAGCCCGGTCGCCCCGTGCGGTGTACGCATTTACATTCAGCCTTTGCGGCAAGGCGTTCGCGCGTGTGCTCCTCGGACGAGAATTACGCGGGCTGGACTTAGCCGACCTGTTCGACCATCCGTGGCAAGAATACGAAGTATGCGGCTTCGACTGCTTCTGGGTGGCACGTGTTGATCGGACGGCCCTCAAAGAGCGGGAGTCGGTGATAATCGAGCGCCAGGTGACCGACGACCTGCTCTTCGACTACTTGGAGGAGGAACTGGACATCTGTATTGAGGACTGCCTTGACGAGGACTACCAGCCTGTCGGCGTACTGCTCGTCACCGTACACGATTTGAGATTCATGAAGTCTCATAAAGCCCGAGAAAGAACGTGAGGGTATAACTATGGCAAAAGGAAAACCGAAGAAATGGATCACTGCCGAGATTATCGAGCCTGTGCCTCTGGGCAAAGCCGGCATCAAGGTCGTCGTGTGGGACAAATGGGGCAAAACCCGCCGTGGCACCGCGATCGTCAGCGTGGGCGGTATTCGATGGAGCGGATACATGGTGAAGAAGCCGATTCGCATCTCTTGGGAACAGTTGCAGGAGTTCGCCGAGGGCTGAGGCAGAATCGCATCAGCCAACATGGCTGCTGCAGTGGACGCGCCGATCACCCGCACACCGTTGAGTACAGGCGGGCGCGAAGAAAGCGACTTCCTATGTGCAGCCTTCAATCTTTGACGTGCTCGCAGGTGCAAGTCCTGCCTCGGCAATGGATGGTTGGGCCGGGTAGTGATAGCAGACTCTGGTTGGGGAGATCTCGGCCGGGGCAAGCTCTGCTGTAAACGACAGCCAAAGAAGGGAAGGTGAGGCGAACGGCCCGCAAGGGCAAAGACCGGCCAGAGTAAGCCGAGGAGGCCCAAGCTGGACGGAGTTCGTCAGACCGGCGCATCAGGCCGTAGTAGCGTTTGCAGGCGCGCACATGATAAACCGCGCTGAGCCAAGGGCCTGTGGGCACAGCCGCGAACCGAGACTTCTGAACACAGAGCCAGGAATGGAAAGGAACGCAGGCTCCGCGTCAAACGCAGCCGGGAAGGGCTGCGTTTGACGCGGAGCGACGAGGCTGGCTTCCAACCGTACTGGGGAAAACCCGCCGTACGGCATGATAAGAGGGGATGGAGGAAACGAAGTGGATGGCCTGATGACCTTTTGCCACGCCGCTCGAAAGGGCAGATACATTGGAAGCCATTGGCTTAATCATGTTCGCGCCTCCGCTCTACTCGACCAGTTAGCCCCCGCTCACTTCATAAACGCCCGATAAAACCGCGCTGGCGAAACGACTCCAGCAGGGTCAAGGAACTGATAGGGTGTGGCCGACAAATTGCTCAGGGAAAGCAGATTGACCCAGTTGGTGGCCGCCAAATTGGTGCTGTATTGCACGACGAAGTTGCTGCTCAACATGCCCTCCAGATTCAGCAGCGGATAGCCCGGTAACAATTGTAGGGCAAGCGTCGGCGGGACAATCACCGTTAGAAGCGCATTGGAACTTGTGACGCTGCCTGCCAAATTGGTCACGACCACGGAGTAGTTTCCGGTGTTGGTTGCACCAACAGCCTGAAATGCGTAGGCGGCATTCGTAGCATTAAGCAGGTTGGTGCCGTTGAATCGCCATTGATAGTGGAATGGAGGCGTGCCGCTGACGGATACGTTGAACGAAACGCTGCTCCCCAACATTATTCGCTGGCCCAACGGCTGCGCTGTGATGACCGGTGGGGCTATCACCGTCAACGTCGCGTTGGAACTCGTCGCACTGCCAGCAAGATTTGTGACTGTCACCGAGTAAATGGCAGCGTCGTTATCCGAGACGCTCGTGAGGGTCAACGTGCTGTTGGTTGCGCCGGTAAGCTTTGCCCCATTGACGAGATTCGTGCCGTTCTTTTGCCATTCATAACTCAATAGTGACGCGTTAGCGGCGACGACCGAAAAAGTCGCGGTGGTGCCCGCGTTATTTGTTCGATTCATCGGCTGCGTGGTGATGATTGGCGGCACAACCACCGTTAACGTGGCGTTGGAACTCCTCACACTGCCATAGCCGTTGAAGACCTCCACACTGTAATTGCCCGCCTGATTGGTTCCAACATTGCTCAGTGCGTAAGAAGAGACATTCGTTCCAGTGGTAGGCGAATCCACAGGCGCTCCTTTGAAATACCATTGAAACACGAGCGGAGGCGCGCCATAGGAGGTAATAGTGAATGTGACAACGCTCCCAGTTACCACCGTCTGACTCCGCGGCTGTGAGGCAATGAACGGCAAATCCTTCACCGTCAGCACTGCGCTGGAAGTGGGTACGCTGCCGTAGGCATCGCTCACGACCGCACTGTAACTTGCCGCATCCCCATCCGAAACACTTGCGATGGTCAGCGTGCTGTTGGTTGCGCCGGAAAGGTTGCCACCATCGACGACATTCGTGCCATTCTTTTGCCACTGGTAGTTCAACGATTCAGGGCTGAACGCGGCGGCGGTGAGCGTCGCCGTGCTGCCCGCATAGTTGGTCTGGCTCCTGGGTGACAATACCACGGTCAACGTGGCGTTGGAACTCGTGGCAGTGCCAGCCGCATTGGTGACCACCACAAAGTAATTCCCCGCATTGTTCGTGCCGACCGAGTTAATTGTGTAAATGGCGTTCGTAGCGTTAAGCAGGTTGGTGCCGTTGAATCGCCATTGATAACGGAAAAATGGAGCCGAGCCAGTGAGTGAGACGCCAAACGCCACGTTGGTTCCCGCCAACACCAGCAGATTTGTAGGTTGCGCGGTTATGACTGGCGGGTCTATTACCTCCAAGCTCTCGTTGGAACTGGTTGTGCTGCCTTCTGAGTTGGTAAGAAGGACAGAATAATTCGCCACGTCACTGTCTGAAATGCTCGTGATGGTTAGTATGTTTGTGGTTGCGCCGGAAAGATTACCACCATCTACGAGATTCGTGCCATTTTTTTGCCATTGGAAACTCATCGGATGTATGCTTATTGCGCTGACGAGGAATGTCACGGTCGCGCCAGCATTATTTGTCTGGCTTTGCGGCTGAACGGTGATAACTGGTGGCAGCGACAAACGAAACACCGTCCCATAACCGGCGCTCCACATGCCGCGACCAGTCGTGCCATAGAAGTTGCCGTCAGGTCCAAGTGCCAGTCCATTACCCGGCCCGTTGGTGGAGTCGAAAGAAACCAGCGTGGTCAACACGCCATTGGTCGTCACTTGGAACACCGTCCCATAACCGGCGCTGCCGCCGCTATCAGTCGTGCCATAGAAGTTGCCGTCAGGTCCAAGTGCCAGTCCATTACCCGGCCCGTTGGTGGAGTCGAAAGAAACCAGCGTGGTCAACACGCCATTGGTCGTCACTTGGAACACCGTCCCATAACCGGCGCTGCCGCCGCTATCAGTCGTGCCATAGAAGTTGCCGTCAGGTCCAAGTGCCAGTCCAGTACCCAGCCAGGTGGTGGAGTTGAAAGAAACCAGTGTGGTCAACACGCCATTGGTCGTCACTTGGAACACCGTCCCATAACCGGCGCTGCCGCCACTGGAAGTCGTGCCATAGAAGTTGCCGTCAGGTCCAAGTGCCAGTCGGGTCTGCGGCTGCGCCCCGTTGGTGGAATTGAAAGAAACCAGCGTGGTCAACACGCCATTGGTCGTTATTTTAAAGACAGTCCCATAATTGCCGCTGCCAGCGCTATGTGTCGTGCCGTAGAAATTGCCGTCATTGCCCAGCGCCAGGCCCGCATACGGGTTCCCCCCATCGTTTCCTCCGATGAGGAATGAAAATGAATAGAGGGTCAACGCGCCGTTGGTTGTTACTCGGAACACCGTCCCACCTTCGCGCGGGCCGCCCCACGGGGTCGTGCCGTAGAAATTGCCGTCATTGCCCAGCGCCAGCGCATTCGGAGACTGCCCATCTTCTCCCGAGAACGAACAGAGCGTGGTCAACGCGCCATTGGTCGTTATTTTAAAGACAGTCCCATATGGATTGGGCGGGGCAATGTATCCGTCTCCCGAAGTTCCCAAAGTCGTTCCGTAGAAATTGCCGTCGTTGCCGAGCGCCAACTCAGCATTCGGGTATGCCCCATTGGTTCTATTGAATGAACAAATTGTCCGTACCGTCTGCGCGTCAACCAGTGATGCGGATGCCAGAATCAGGAGCGTGATTGCGGTCTTGGGCGACCAGTTTATCGCATTCCCCGTTCGTTTTGGCCTCATAGCTGGCTATTTTTACACGAAAAGCGGAACGTGGACAAGCCTTTATTCTTGGGGTGACGAGAGAAAATGGGGTCGAATCTGCGCTCGGGCGCGCAGTCGCTAGTCCACCAGGCCCGACCAGTCAATAATGTTGAATCCGCAGTCCAAGATTGCAGAACGTTGACGCGCCGGAGGCATCCGGAAAAAGTGTCAGGTGGTTGATGTTCATTAGGTTCAGCTCGCGTAGGGCCATCTGTCGATCCGATTCAGGAAACGTGATCTTGAGCAACTTTGCCGATAACGCCCCGCGGAATTGAATCTTCACCCACTTCTCGACGCACATGCCGTCTGGTGAACGTGTAAACAAGCCAGCTTGGCTCACCAAACGAGCGTTTTCGTCAGTAAGGGGGCGAATGAATTTAAGCCTCTTACGCGGGCTGAGTTCCTTGTTTTTCATCGCAACAGATCGGCAGAGGGCAAAAATGTGACGCCGATCTGTCCCGGATGGTTTCTCGTCCCGGGGATTCTCTTTAAAATAGGCAAAATACATCGCTACGAACGGAGAAGCCGTCCAATCGAGCAAGGGCGTAGCGAGTCCGTGATGCTGCCCCAAGGACCACCATTCAGCGTCGGACAATCTGGCCGGATTGGGGCCTCTCCGCCCGCGCATCGCATGCTGAAACCGGCGCAAGTGTTCTTTGCGAGCGGAAGGGTGTCTGAGCTTGCCGAGTTTTTCCAATTCCCTATCAAGGGACGGTTCGAGTTTCCAATCGTAGCGTCGATGTCCTCGGAAGATAAAGCTGGTATATGGCGCGGGCGTGTCGGTGATCAGCGTGGCAAGCAGCTCATAAAGATAGCGATATGATGACAGATGCACCTCTAAGTATCCGTCCTTGATTGGGGTTTCCGTCCAGTGCTCGTTATGTGCCATAAGAAATGTGGTGCGTAGAGGGGGGAGCGTAGTTTCATTAACTCGCTCACCGCTTCTTCCTTCGCTCCCACCCCTGCCAGTAGGGCAGGTGTGGCAGATACGTCTTGGTTCCCACTTGCAGCCGTTGCGTGATGCACGCCAGATTCATCCTGCTTTCCCGCCGCATACGCAAGGTGATTCTTACAGGCCTGCCAGGGGCAGTCGCTTCCTGACGGGATTTCGTTCCTCGCCGCTTCCGGTGGGATGAGACCGAGGCAAAGCAACTCCATAGGAGTGGCATGTTTGTAGCAACCGATCTCCCAGAAGCCATCCAAGCTCCGGCAGGAGCGGCATGTTTGGCGGCCGATGAGCGGCGAGTGCGATAGTGCCGGTGTGCCAGGCCATGACGCTCCTAGCGGAGCTTGTGCCGATGAAGGACGGCTTCCACTATAGACATGGCGCTCCTGCCGGAGCTTCGGCACTGATAAGAATGTGCTTTTCGCGTGCCCGCAAGTACTCAGCGCTGCGCGGGTGAGCAACCGTGGCAGCCGGAAAGGCGGCACGCCGCGTGGCCAAAAAGGCTAAATAATGGCGCTTGACTGCTGCGCCGTCTGGCAGTTGGATCCGCCTAGGATATAAAAACAGGATTCCATACGATGTCGTCAACGACGAAGAAATCGGCCAGTTCAGCAAGGAAACCGTCGTCACTTGTGAGCCATGATACTCGTTTGCCACAGCCATGTAAGCTCTGCGGTCAGGCGCGAGAGCTCAGGGATTCTCATATTATTCCCGAGTTCTGCTACGCTGCCATGTACCCTCCGCAGCCCGCGCTCCATCGCTTTCATTACATGCACAATGTTGATGCCGGAAAAGTGAAATGGGAGCAGCAAGGGTTCAAGGAATACCTTCTGTGCGAACAGTGCGAACAGAAACTCGGGGTTTGGGAAAACTACGCGACGCGGTTGTTTAAGACTGAACTGCCACAGCCCGCTTCGGGCCAAGCCAAGCCGATTCTGTTTTACGGCTTGGACTACGCGCACCTGAAACTCTTTTTTCTGTCAGTTCTCTGGCGTGCGAGTGTTTCGACGCTTCCATTCTTTGAGCACGTTCGGCTCGGTCCACATGAAGATAAGATTCGGGACATGTTGTTTCGCGGCATCCCGGGCGACCCGACAGATTATGGCTGTATCGTTTCCTTGCTGCTTCTTGGTGAGCAGCCTCTACGCGTCTGTGTCGAGCCAATACCGTTGCAGATTCGGGACCAGGACTGTTACAGATTCGTCTTTGGTGGGTTCATGCTCGACTACTTTCTGTCGGCCGGAAACCTGCCTCCCGCGTTCCGGGAGCGTATGCTTAAAAGCGATGGTACCCTGACCATCGAACAAATAGGCACTTCAGGTAGTCGTGTGGGTGAATTTTGCCTGGAACAGTGACTTCTAGGGCCTGTTGACGGGCGCAATATGGGTTTGGGCGGGCGCGCAAACCGGTTACG
>Ga0224558_1001891_pt1 | contig 20566 bp, 24 predicted proteins | sample 714S32024metaG_FD_180682 | JGI IMG/M metagenome (GOLD analysis project Ga0224558, IMG submission 180682) | Peat soil microbial communities from Stordalen Mire, Sweden - 717 S3 20-24 | ecosystem: Environmental > Terrestrial > Soil > Wetlands > Peat | place: Sweden: Norrbotten County, Stordalen...
TTTTCGTTTTCTACAATCCGCCGATGGTCAACCGAAGCCTTGGCATTCGGCGCAGTTATATCACTGAAGCCACACGTGTAGCCAAGGAACTGCTTGCACGCAAGCTGCAGACGATTGTTTTCGCCAACAGCCGCTTGCATACGGAGGTCTTGCTCACGTATTTGCAGCAGGCGAATCCGTCGAAGCCTGGCCAAGCGGAACCGGTCCGCGGCTACCGCGGGGGTTACCTGCCGGGGGAACGGCGCGAGATTGAACGTGGGCTGCGCGAGGGCCGGATCCGCGGAGTGGTGACCACGAACGCCCTCGAACTGGGGATCGATATTGGGTCACTCGACGCTTGTGTGATGGCGGGCTATGCGGGCTCGATTGCTTCCACTTGGCAACGCGCCGGGCGCGCGGGGCGCCGCAGCGGGAGCTCCTGCGCGGTGTTCGTTGCGTCTTCTGCGCCGCTCGACCAATTCATTGTGCAGCATCCGGACTATTTTTTCGGGAGTTCGCCCGAGCACGCACACATTCAACCAGACAACCTGGAGATTCTCGTGAACCACTTGAAATGTGCGGCGTTCGAGCTGCCACTGTCGCCCGATGAGCGATTCGGCAACGTGGAATTGCCTGAGCTTTGCGAGCGACTTGCGGAAGCAGGGTTCCTACAGCGCAGCGGAGGCAACTGGCACTGGGTGCAGGAGGGCTATCCGGCAGACACGATCAGCCTGCGTTCGGTGACGTCCGACAATTTCGTCATCATCGATACCACGGGCGAAGAGGATGGAGAGCCGGAGGTGATCGGGGAGGTGGATTTTTCGTCCGCCCTCACCACCGTCCATCCCAAGGCAATCTACATCCATCAGGGGCAGCAGTACCACGTCGAGCGCCTTGATTTCAGCCAGCGCAAAGCATACGTGAAGCGGGTGAACGTGGACTATTTCACAGACGCCATTCGCTACACGCAGGTGCAGGTACTCGAAATCGCAGAAGAACAGACTATCCTCGGCCCGGCAGCACATGCACATGGCGACGTGCTCGTGCGGTCGCAGGTCGTCGGTTTCAAGAAAATCAAGTTCTTCACGAATGAGAACGTGGGCTCCGGAAAACTCGAATTGCCGGAGAACGAGATGCACACCACTGCGTTCTGGCTGACGCTCCAACACGAACTGCTGGCGGGACTGCCTTTCACACTTTCCGAGCGGCAGACTGGCATCTTTGGGCTAATCTACGCGCTCGCCTCCATGGCGACGCTGCTGCTGATGTGTGACCGTCGCGACCTCGGCACCGCGGTCGGCGAGCGGCCGCCGAGTGCGGGTGCCGACATTGAATGGCAGGACTTCCCGACTGCGACGGGTACCGAGAAGGAACTCTTCGAGCCAAACTTGTACCTGTATGACGCGTATCCCGGAGGGATTGGATTCAGTGAACCTCTCTACCGTGTCTGCGATGTGCTTTTGACGCGCACGCGTGAACTCATCGCGGCCTGTCCCTGTGACAACGGATGCCCGTCGTGTGTCGGCCCCGCAGGTGACAAGAGCGAGCGCTCCAAGGAAGTGGCTCTGGCGATCCTTGGGCAGCTGTGTTCCTGAGAGGCCTCGGGAGCGCCCAGTATTAATAAAGATGGTGAGGTTTCACCTTAACGTGAGTCGCACAATCCCAGATCGCTTCGCCCGGTTGAAGGCACTCGAGCGTCCCTCGACGCTTCCCCTGTCAGGACACGAGGTCCCGGTGTGGAACCCGGTCGAACGGGAACCCTTCGGCTGCTCTTCGGGCGTTGCCATTGGATCCGAGAGGCTTGCATTGATCCTGGGGGCTTCGGTAAAGCGGAACCGACATGGCGAGCATCTGTCACTGCACTGTTGGCATGGTGACTATGCCCCGTGCGCTCCAGATGCTGCGGCAATACGGTTGCTTGCACCGGATGCTCCGGAAGATGTCGCGGACGCTCAGCAGTGGCTTTTTCTCGACACGGAAACAACGGGACTCGCCGGTGGGACGGGAACGTATCCGTTTCTTGTCGGCCTGGCATGGTGGGAAGGCGGAGGTCTCGAGGTCGAGCAGTTGTTCATGCGTGAGTACAGTGAAGAGCGTTCGCTGCTCGCGGCGCTTGCAGAGCGGTTGGCCGAACGTCCGGTGTTGATCACGTTCAATGGCAAAGCGTTCGACTGGCCGCTGCTCGAAACACGTTATCGGATGACGCGAACCATTCCTCCGCCGGCACCGCGAGCCCACCTCGATTTCCTTCATCCGGCACGAAATCTCTGGCGCCTGCGGCTCGGCTCCGTAAGATTGTCGCAACTCGAACGTCACGTGCTCGGGTGGGACCGGGGTCTAGATGTGGTGTCGGAGCTGATCCCAAGAATCTATCTCGACTTTGTGCGTGGTGGGCACGCAGACCCGCTGGTTCCTGTCTTCCACCACAATCAGATGGATCTGCGCGGGCTCGCCAGACTTTCAAGCCGCGTTCTGTCACTCCTCAGTGATGGGGAGAGGTCCAGCCAGGATGCTCTTGAGCTGTACGGTGTGTCTCGCATTTGCGAGCGGCGTGGTGAGGTAAAGCGTGCGCGCAAATTGTACGAACAATCGATTGCCTCCGTACTGCCGACAGAAGCCGATCATGCTGCTCGAGCGGCTCTCGCACGATTGGCAAAGCGTGACGGGGACCTCGCCCGCGCGCGTGAGCTTTGGGAAGGCACGTTGGGAAACTCTCGTGAGGGCTACGAAGCTTACGAGCAGCTGGCCATCTACTACGAGCACGAAGCCCGCGAGCCGCGACGGGCGTTGGCGATCGCGCGTGAAGCGCTCGCCCAGTTCCGTCGCGCGAACCAAGTAGGGACGATCGCGGCAGCGACATTTCGCAGGACCAAGGCGCGGTTCGAGCATCGGCTCGTGCGCCTCGAACGCAAGGCCGGCCAGACGTTCCTCGACGCGTTTGACGCATAGCAGGGATTGGTCGGTTCTCGGTTGATTGCAGCGGCTCGGAGTCACAACAGGTGAACACCAAAGAATAGATGGAGGAAGGAAAACGCGTGCTGGCAATTGTGGCAGGAATTCTGGTGGCGCGGCATCTAAAGACGCCGGAGGATCTGGGCGATCGTCGCCCCAGCCCGCGAACCGAGTACCTGATCTCATCCGCAGTTCAGTGGGCCGATCGAATCATGAAAAAGATCGACGGCGTGTTCGATAATTCATCTGGCGACGGGAAACGATGGCCGCGAGCTTAGAAGAAACTCTGATATCCGTGTGGCAGCAGGTCTTGGTTGAGGACGTCAAGGCCGTCATGCTAGAAAGCCAGAGCTACGTCGTGCGACACACGAGCCGTTCCAAATTGCGTGAGGTGGATTTCAGGTTTGAGAACCAGATGCTGAGGGGTCTCGAGCAGAACCCAAATACGGGCTCTCGTTGGGCAGAACTGGCACGCTCGGGGAAGAAAGTTATGCAATTTCTCGACAGCGGTCGCTACGTGGCCAATGTGGTCGACGGGGAAGTGAAATTCTATGGACGCAGGCAGCGATCATGGTAGATGCATCGCGACGAGCTAGGTTGGGGAATGACACGTGCACAGTTTGGAGAGCAGACTTTCGCAGGTGAACCGAGCGCTTCAGTTCCCAACCACTGTGATCACGAGCGTGCGCTCGCGCCCGCGTACATCGCATTCGAGATGGAAAATCTGCTGCCAGGTCCCGAGCACGAGCTTTCCATCCGCGATCGGTACGGTCAAGGACGGGCCCAGTAGCGTCGCCTGCAGATGCGAGTGCCCGTTGCCATCTTGCCAAGCCTGTTCGTGGCCGTAGGTTCGGCTAGGTGGAATAAGCCTGTCCAGGATAGCGGGCAGATCATGCTGCAGGCCGGGCTCGAACTCAATCGTGCCGACCGCCGCTGTGCTGCCGACGTTGAAAACGTTGACCGTGCCGGTTCGGATGCCTGAGGATGTCACAATCGTAGCGATCTGCTCGGTGATATCGAGCATGTCGCCGTGCCCTTTTGTCATCAGGGGAATCTGCTGTTGATAGCTCATAATTTTGTGCCCTGCCACTCTGGAATGTCGCTGCTGGCCTGTTCCTGCCAGTCAATATACACGGCCACCAATAAGCCTCGTCGTTCGTAGGAGAGGCAGGGAGCAGCGGAACCGGCAGAGCGGCTCGGGGAGTGTGTTGGTAAAATAGACAGTGGCTGTTTCGGTTGAACTGCATAACACAGGTGATCCTGCGGTCGGGCGAGAAGTTCAGGCGTTCGTTGAACACGCTCTGAGCGACAGAACCGGAGACTGGCGGGTATCAATCGTTGGTTCTCGCGCAAACGACAATTGGGAAATGAAGGTCGAGGGACCGAACGGGTTTGAACGGTCGTACACATTGGCGGGAAGTGCGGGAGAGCACCAACCTATGGTGATCGGGAACGTGCTTCTGAAGTTGTTACCTGCGAAGATGCCCCAGCGGTAGAAAGGGATTTCCCCTTCCTAGTGTGGGTTTGTGTAACAGCAGAGGAGGCCGATCCCCACGATTCAGCCGCGAATCCAGAACGGCAAACCCAACCCTCTGGTTCCAACTAATCCGGTTCCGCAGAATTTGAACGGGGCACAGGACAAAGCAGCAGGTTTCCATCGGTATGTTCATAGATTGTTGTTTTTTGTACATCTAGAGGGTATACTCCAAAACAGGCCATCTCATGGCGACCATCAACAAGCGATCACACAAACACTTCCAATTAGACTCGATCAAAATTAAGCGCGCTCAGAAACTGCTGCGTGCTGATACCGAGACTGAAGCCATCGAGCGTGCACTCGATTTGGTCATTGCTGAATATGAAAAGCACCGACTGACCGTCGCCGCCAATGACCGGTTCGTGAAAAGTGGTGCTGCGATTAAGGACGTCTACGGCACATTGGAGGACTAGAGGTGCACCCCATCCTCTTTGATTCCTCGATCTACATTTCGGCGCTACGCACGGGGGAGGATGCGGCGCTGACGCTGAGACGGCTAGCTGCCGACGCACCGGTGTGGCTAAGTTCGGTCGTGCTCGAAGAACTGTATGCTGGTGTGAGCCCGCGGGCTCGGCATGCGGTTGAGCGGCTAGAGCGTGACTTCCGCCGAGCGAAGCGCATCCTGGTGCCGAATCTCAGCGACTGGACTCAAACCGGTAAAGTGCTCGCCCGGCTGGCGGCCAAATATGATTACGAGCAAATTGGACGCGGGCGGCTGACCAACGATGCGCTCATCGCGATGAGTGCGGGTCGGTCGGGGATAACCGTAATAACCGCCAACGCGCGGGATTTCAGAAAGCTGGCCGAATTCGGTTCGTTTCAGTGGCAGGTGAACAATCCTCAAAGCACCTAGAATGCGCTAGCAGCCCGTGGTGAAGGTCTGGACTCCTGAGAAAAAGAGATTGTGTGGTCCACAACGCGGGTTCGTAGAATGCACGCATGGGAATGGACCGAAGAGAGCAGCAGCGACGACGACAGGAGGAGCTTTGTATTGCGCACCCGGAGTTGCCGCGTACGGTCGGGCATCATTTCTATGAGCAATTGAACCGGTTACTGGGGGGCGCGGCTTTGACGAGGATGTGGAGCAGCAATGTGCGCGCTTCCATGCAGAGAAGATGGGGCGGCCTTCGCTGGCATCGCCGCTGAACCTGAGCGCCGGCGAAATCACGCAACTCATGGAAGTCGGCTCGAAACTCGAAAGACTTGCGCGTGGCGAAGATCGCGATTCAAAATTCACGAAAATTATCGTGAATATTGGCGAGTACAAGGACGAGCAAGAGTACGAAGAGACGCTGATGGGCAGCAAGGCCGGAACCATCAACTAAGACGAACTGGTCTCCCTGCGCGGACGGCGCAAGGGTTCTCCTGGTCTTTTCGCCGTCGTTTCCTTTATTTCGGGTGGAGCTAAACTGGGCAGACTCTGCCACTTTCTTCGACGAAAATCGGGCGTCTGCGACCACTACATCTTGTGTTCTGGCCTGTTTCTTGGCGGCCCGTTGCCGCGGCTCGACCGCAACGCCAACTGCGTCAATGCATTCGACACTTCTGGTCATCGGGTGAAGGCCCGCCGCGCTGGCCGTCCGCAATGATCGCCTTCGCACCGACGTTGACCTTCGAAGCATTGGCTTACTGGATTCCCCGCTGACAAGTCTTCGCCGCTGCCTGCGACCAGGGTGTACTCTTAATTTCGTCGCAAGTTGTATTGCGGGATAGATGTACCGCCACCCCGCAGAACGATGACGAAGTTTACGGCGTGACTGGGATTTACGGAGGCCGCCCTGGCCTTTTCAGTCACGTGTCCTCCGCAAGAACCACAGCCACAAAAGACTTGGAGAAACGATCATGCTCAACCAGCAGCCCCGCGCATCCCGCGCCCTGCCATCGGCACGCGTTCCGAGACTCTCGACCGCGAACAACGACAGCTCAACGTGTCGCGAGTTGCGTTTCATGAGCGCATGGAGCCTGGACGAGGCAGTCCAGTTGGAGCGCGCAGAAAAGCTGGAGGGTGCGGATGAGAGGAGGCGCGCCCGCGTCCGCCGCGACAGGCCGGAGATCGAGATTAAATCGAAAATCCCCGCAGGCGCTTTCTCCGCCTCACAAGCCTGTTCTCCACCTAACTATCACAAGCCCTGCCCACGCTCACTTTTAGGTCGCGCAGCGCGAAGTTGCACGGCGACTGGACAGCTGGAGGGCCTGTGTTTCCTAGCAACACTCTTCCTAAAGAACTTCGATTCAACCGTCAAGGCACGGTCGCTGCTTCCACGCAATGACTTGGGCCTATCGCCATGTCGCCGCGGTAGTGCGCTCATTGTGAGCGCTAACTCGGAGCGGGGAGGGCGACAATGACGATAACAGGGAAAGGCGGCAGGCCCATAGGCTTGCAGAAAACAGGCGGGCGCAAGAAGGGGACACCCAACCGAGCAACTGTGGTCTTGAGGGACAAACTCGCAGCTCTCGGCTGCGATCCCGCGGAAGAACTCGTAACAATCGCCCAGAACCCCGAGACCTCGGTTCACTCCAAGGTGCAAATTTACTCCACCTTGCTGCCCTACGTGTATCCCAAGAGAAAACTGGTGGACGATTCCGATGAGGAACGCGTCACCGTTAAGGGGCAAGCGCTCAGCAAGGAGGAGGCGCTGGATCTGGCTAGGGACCTCATTGCGGTGTTGAGCTCCCCTGCGGCGCAGCGGGAACTCTCAACTCCGGTGATTGAGGACGAGCGCAAACCGTCTGTCGAGGAGCCAGGCAATGAACCCTAAACGGAAGAGACCCGCCGCTCCACTACTGCTCAAGCGCGCAGACTTAATGCGCCCCCTAATAGCCGATTGTTTAGCGACCGATTTCTCCGCCTTCGTAAAGAAGGCTTGGCCCGTTCTCCAACCTAACCGGCCGCTGATCTGGTCATGGCACTACGACTATCTAGGCGAACAGCTCACGCTGGTGAAGCAGCGGCGATTGTTGAGGTTGATCGTCAACATTCCACCGCGCACTCTGAAGTCAACCCTCATCACTATCGCCTACCCCGTGTGGGTATGGCTCACTGAGCCGGAACACAACTTCATGGCAGTCAGCTACAACCTCGACTTGAGCACCGAGCACTCGGTGATGCGCCGTAAGCTTATACAAAGCGAATGGTTTCAGCGGCTCTGGGGCGACAGATTCGAAATGTCGGGTGATCGCAACCAGGTCGGGCAATTTATGAACGACCGGGGTGGCCAAATGATCGCGACCTCTGTGGGTGCGACGGCATGGGGCCGCGGCTGCGACACCGCCATTCTCGATGATCCCCTCAGTGCTGACCAAGCGCTGAGCGTTACCGAGAGGACCACAGCGAACAACTGGATGGTCACCACGTTGCCCAGCCGGCTCAACGACCCGCCCACCGGGGCAATTATTCTGGTCATGCAGCGTCTACACGAGCTCGACCCAACGGGCTTCTTGTTAGAGCAAGAACCCAGCATCTGGCCGCATACCCGAATTCCGCTTGTGGCGGAACAAAACGAGCGCTGGGAGTTTCCGATATCCGGCAGAGTGGTTCAGCGCTTGCGTGGCGACGTATTGCAACCCGAGCGATTTACACCGGCTGTTGTCGAAGAGCGACGCTCACGTCGTTTGGCCTTTGCCGCACAATATCAACAAAGGCCGGCACCTGCCGAAGGCAACTTCATCAAACGCAATGAAGTGAGGTATTACGGCGGAATCGACCCCAGGACCGGCCAAGCGGACGATAAGCTGCCGGAAAATTTCGATTTGAAGGTGATCTCGGTCGACTGCGCCTTCAAGGATTTACAGACCTCAGATTTCGTGGTCGTCATGGTCATCGGGATTAAGGGCCGAAAGCGATTCGTTCTGAACATCGTCAACCAGCGCCTGAATGCGGCTGCAACCGAGGCGGAGATCCGGCGGCAGCGGCAAGTGCGTCAAGCATGGACTGTGCTTGTCGAGGACAAGGCTAACGGGCCAGCGGTAATCCAGCGCCTCAAGATCAACGTGGCCTGGCGTAATCGAAATTAGTCCCCAGGGTGGAAAGATTGCGCGCATGTACGCGGCCGCTGGCGAGTGGCAGGCCGGGGACTGGTTCGTGGACCGGAACGCATCGTGGACCGAGCCCTTCATCGACCAAATCACGATGTTTCCAAACGCCAGAAACGACGACATGTGCGATGCGATGTCGCAGGCGGCGTGCTGGCTGTCACAGAGGCCGGTTCATACCGGCAGCATAACCAACGCCTTCACCGGAAAGTCGTTGATTTAAGGAGATTCGCTTTGATGACCAGGCAGGCGAGCAATCTAGTTTCTTCTACTTTAGATACTTCTGGAACGAGACGGGCAGAATACTTCGTAAGAAAATATTACTCGGGACTGCCATCTTGGATCACAGTGGACACTGATCTAAGCAAGTCACGAAGACAGGATAAAACTTGCGACGGAACGGATGCGCAGCCAGGCGGTGGGAATACGACGGAGAGCGGAGACGGAGAGGAGGGCAGAAGCGATGGGTCCGAGAAGACGGGAAGGTATAGTGAACTGGTCGCCAGGGTTCCAAGTCGCGGATTTTATAGGTTGGATGGCTTAAAGCTGTGGGAATTTTGGAAGGCAGGTAAGCCACCCGCAAAACATATAGATCCTAATCACCGTACCACCTGCGCGGCGCATCTTCGCCGCGCTCGCCGTAGCGGCGCTTTGGAAGGCTTGCTCATCTTCGAGCGGTAACGCTTGCGAGGACGCCATAGAGAGTTTTGTTTCTCTCACCGAAGAAGGTGTGGAGCTATGACACTGAGAAACTCGCGAGAACTGATGTTCTTAGTGTTCTTCCAGAACTTTGGGAAATGGCGTTGGTTGCCGGTCACCAAATAGTCCGCACGAGCGGCATCAGCGCATTCGACGAACATGTTGTCTGCGGGGTCAGGGGTGACTTGAGCCAGACGTGACGGCGAGACAACGCGAGTATGATTTTTGATCAACTGAAGCAGTTGTTGGCGCAAACTCCTGCGAATCTTGAGTTCAGGACGCGCTAGGACCATAGCATATTCGGACACGATAGCGTCAGAAACATACCAGAGAGCAGGCTTTGTCATGGCGAGCAATACCACCGTCCGCTGTAGCCCCTCCGGTTTGAGGGCTGCGGACACGACCACGTTCGTGTCGATCACAAGCCGAAGCGGGATCATCGCCGTTTGGATCGGCGGGTGGCCGTGACGATCCGATCAATTTGCGTGGCGCTCAGCTTATTTGTGCCCTTCCGTTGCGACTCTTTTCCGATGACCCGAAGGACCTCAGGCTCGGGGACGGCAAGGCGCACATAGTCCCTGATGCTAAGTAAAACCGCTCGCGGACTGCCCCGTTTCTGAATCACAAGCGACCGGCCTTCATCTTCGACACGGCGAAGAAGCTTGCCGAAATTGGCTCGTGCGTCCAGCGCGGTAACGACAATACCGTCATTCATAAACTCTCCAGTTAAACTATCCAAACTGTACAGTTCGTAAGACCAGGTGTCAACAATACATTGCGTTTTAAAACGTCGCTATTAGGGGGTTCGGAAGATGCGATCAAATGGGGCGATGCGATTGCAGCGCGATGCTGTGGCGCAGTTGAATCGGCTATCTATCTGCGCCGCAAAGAAGCGGGGTACCTGTATTTTCCTTAATAAATTCGGTATACAGCCGCGCTGGCACTGGCGCTAGCAACCATTGTACTAGCAGCGACAAACTCCTTCATACGGCTGCTCGGGACGAAGATTATGTCCTCGGCCGAGACTGGAATATCTGCAGCTTTGCCGCGCAGGAGGGCCTTCAGTGGCACTGGTAGCTCTTGCAACCCGTTCGGGGTCCGCCGCAGCATCCTGGTGCCGCCTACAGCAGCAGCGTGCGTTGGTCCCCCCGCTGCGGCCACTAATTGCAACACTGTCACGGCGCCGGTCGAGTTTAGGATATATCCGCCTGGTTTAGTCACTTCTCCTATAACATAAACCATCGCTGCCTTGGCGACGAACACGGTGTCACCGGGATGTAATTCGACGTTGCTGCGTACCATCTCCGCCGGGTTCTTCGAAAGCTCAACTGTGACAGGGTTTTGTTCGTTGCCTTGGTGCGAGATGGTAACTGAACCCGAGGCTTTTTCCGAAAGCCCTCCGGCGGTTTGCAGGATGTCGAATAGCCTGTGCGGCCCCAGAGCCGAATAGACACCGGGCTTAGTGACCTCGCCGGCCACGGAAATTCCGCTGCTGGTGTACTCCTTGACGTATACCGCGACTTGCGGATCGTTAACAATGTTATTTTGGCGCAACTTCGCATCGATGGCCGCTTGCGCTTCACTGCTACTGAGGCCGGCTATTCGAACATAATCGATCAGCGGCATCGAGATGTTTCCCTCGGCGTTCACGCGAGTGTGCACGGAAAGATCAGGCGCGCCGTACACTGTGATCTCTACCTCATCTCCAGGACCGATGACGAGTGCGGACGAATTGGCCGGCGGAGTGACAATTCTCGATGGTTCTGTGGTTACGTTGCCTTGATGGGTAGCGTCTTGCACAGGACCGCTATCCTGTGCCAGGGCCACTTGGAGCAACCCAACAATGAGAAGCACAACCACCGGGTTCAAGAGGTGCGAGAGAAAATTCGGAATGCGCTGCATAGCTCTACATGATTCTAAGCCGCGCGGTGCAGACGCACAACCCGAATGAGTGATTTGGTGGTGTCCTAACACTGCGTTGATGACTGGTGGCGGCCTCGGAGAATCTTCGCCTGTTCAGTATCAACTCCTGCCAAGAGAATTGCTCCGCAACCGAAGTTTCTTGACCGGTACCCCCCGCTTCGGCGCTACAATGTCATTGCCACATTAAAGATCAAGTTTCCGGCAGTTTGGCATCGTATCAGTAACCAGGAAGAAGACCTCGTTTCCCGGGTTTGATGTTTCTGGTTTCGTAGCCATGTGTCGCCAGCACTGGCCATCAGATTGGAGTGGAGCCCTCAGGCTCCCCGAAGGAAGATGATATGAACAATCGCATATTCATAACGCTGCTCTTGTCCACGGTACTTGCGCTTCCCGCGTTCGCGCAGCAAACCAACTCAAATTCAAGCGCGCAGCCGGCAGCATCTGCGGATCAAACTGCTCCCCCTTCACAGCCCGTGACGGCCACCGGCAAGGAACCGTTGCCACCTAGGAAGGACCAGGACTTCTGGGAGGGCGATGAGCCCGGCTTGGGTTGGCTCGTCTTGCACCCATTTGCCAGCAAGGAGTACGTACGGCGGGATGTGCAGAGCATCCAGGACCGGGTCAACGAACTCGATGCGCTGACCGCGTCTAACAGAAAAATGATCAGGGACGTGGATGCCCGTGCCCAGCAAGGCATTCAGCTGGCTTCCACCGAGACCAAGATGGCCGAGGAGCATGCGCTAGAGGCCGCCAACACGGCTCAGATGGCCCATCAGACGGCGACCGCCGTCGACACCCGCCTCTCCACAGTCGAGACAGTGGTCGGGAACATCGATCAGTACAAGTCCGCGTCGCTGACCGAGGTTCATTTCCGCCCCGGCCAGACGGTGTTGAGCAAGCAGGCCAAGGACGCGCTTGATGAGATAGCTATCCAGGTGAAGAATCAGCACGGTTACGTCATCGGAGTGCGGGGCTTCTCTTCGGGTCAGGGCCAAGCCGCGATCGCCAACTCCCGGAAAGTGGCGGACGCGGTGGTACGTTACTTGGTGTTGACCCACGAGATCCCGGTCTACCGCATTTACGTGATTGGGATGGGCAACGCTCCTGTTGCCAAGGGAACGAGCGGTACACGCGTAGAAATCAGCCTGCTGAAGAACGATCTCGAGCAGACTGCCAAACAATGAAGAACGGTGTGGGAAGTGTGGTAGTCCCACGTAAAAGGAGTGATAAGTTCATGCAGTCCGATTCCGACAGCAAGAAAAAACCGTATTCTCCTCCCACCGCAACAAAAGTGACCCTAGAGCGAAACAGTTCGTGGCAGACCATGCCAATTGCAGCGATCAGGAAGCAATGGATTTATTGGAGTCGCTACGCCGAGAACAGCAGCAGAATTCAAAGTAGCCTACTACCGCATACTGCATCACTACCGAATTGTTCGCATTTGTAGGTCGCTGGAGGGACCCGAGTGGGAACACGGCGGAACCCTGCGCGATTCTGACCACGACGCCAAATGTTCTGACATCTGCTGTCCATGGCCGCATGCCAGTCATCCTGCTGCCAGAAACATTTGCCCACAGCAAGCCGGGTGATGTATATTTCCTGGAACCAAATATTACGAATTTCCTACGCTTGGTAAGAGAACCTCGCCTGGAATAAGAAAACCTCGGCTGGAAGAAGAGACGGAGAATCCATTCTGCGAGCTTGGCCTGAAATGCCGTTTGTTTTAGCCGAAAGGGAAGTCTGATTTTGACGCTCCTGTTCTTTGGGCTGTTTGCATTCTCGTTGGCTGTATCATTTGTGGCGACGCGCCAAGTGCGAGACATGGCCACGCGCCGAGGATGGGTTTCCCTCCCGCAGCACGGTCGCCATATCCATGAATCTCCTCTTCCCCGGCTGGGTGGCGTAGCGATTTTCCTGGCTTTCTCGGTCAGCTTGAGCGTGTGGCTGGGGCTCTCCCTGATATTTCCCCGCCTGGTTGATGGACTCGCCCCCACCACGCTTCTCCGGATTTATGTTCCGGCCTGCCTGATTTTTTGTCTCGGCATCTATGATGATCTCCACGGCGCCGGCCCGTATTTAAAGTTTGCCGTGCAGGCGATCGCCGCTGCCATGTTGTTCGCCGGCGGAATGCGCATTCTCGATCTGCCGGTGATCTTCGGCTCCCACCCACTGCCCTGGTTCGTCGGGTTGCCGCTCACGGTGTTATGGGTGGTGGCGGTTACCAATGCTTTCAATCTCATCGATGGCCTGGATGGTTTGGCCGCCGGATCGGCCTTGTTTTCGACGATGGTGTTTTTTGTCGTCACGCTGATTAATCATTCGTGGCTGTTCTCGCTGATGAGCGTGACACTCGCCGGTGCCATCCTGGGATTCCTGCGCTTCAACTTCAATCCGGCTACGATTTTCCTGGGTGACTCGGGCAGCCTGTTCATCGGTTTCATGCTCAGCGCGCTGGCTCTGGCAGGAGCGCAGAAGGCGCCGACGTTCGTGGCCGTGGCCATCCCGGTGGTCTCGTTCGGATTGCCGATTCTGGAAACACTGCTATCCATCCTGCGACGACTGATCAGCGGGCGCCCGATTTTCACCGCCGATCGCGAACACATCCACCACAAGTTGCTGCAGATGGGTTTTTCGCATCGCCAGGTGGTGATTGTTCTCTACGCCGTCTGCGCAATATTTGCCATGCTCAGCATATTCCTGATTTGGCCGACGGGCAGTACCCTTGGACTGGTGCTGGCGGTCGTGGGGACCGGCGTCTGGCTGGGAGTGCAGCACCTGAACTACCTCGAGTTTGGCGAACTGCGGCGAGTGGCGCAGCGCGCCATTGGCCAGCGGCAGATCGTGATCAACAATCTTTTGGTGCGCCGCGCGGTCGAGGAACTCAAAGTGGCCGGCGATTTCGATCAGGTGCGCAGCGTCCTGGTTGCCGCCTTCGAGAGCAACGATTTCGATGCGTTCGAATTGCACCTCAAGTCGTTTCCCGGTGATCAAGCGATGCCCGGCGAAACCAACCGCCACTTTCACTGGAGCAAATCTCCTCACATGGTGGCAATTTCCAACGAGCCTTCATGGAAGCTGACGCTGGACCTGGTGACAACTTCGAACCGGCAGCGCGGCTCACTCGACGTCTACCGCATCTACAGCCACCGTGCTCTTCAATTGGATGTCAACCTCCTGACTTCCGAGTTTCCCTTTACCCTCGCCGACGCACTCGATCGAGTGCTGACCATGACCGAGGTTCTCATGCCGGCAGGGCAAAACGACACTCCGTTTCTTGCCGCGAACCTGTAACAAGCTGAGCCAGAAGATCATTAGATTAACTCGAAGCGGATGGTCCGGGCCCCCGCCCGCAAATTACTTCTTTGGCGGCTGCATTTCAGTAAACCATTGCCCTAGAGGGCAGGGCAGCTAAAGAGAGCAAGGCAAGCATAGCCATTGGTTCAAATCCACAGCTTCAGATGACGCTCACTTCAGGCCCGAAGCCAGGCCTTACGACATCCAAACCTGATGCTCAACTGGAGCAGCATCGCCAATTACACAGGGATTGATGGACTGTTTACCAGATGAGTCTAGAATGACTGACATGAAGAAACGTTTTTTGATTGTAAGTGCGTTGGCGATCGCGCTTGGGTTTGGCGTGGTTGGGTGGGCCTGGGCCCAGGAGTATGAGGGGCCGATGTCGGAATTGCGGTTTGTGGTCGTGCGCGACTACAACGGCAAGCCGGTGAGAGATGCTGCGGTGGTACTGCATCCGGTGGATCGGAAGGGAAAGCAGTCGCGCGGCGGGATGGAGTTGAAGACGGACAACGATGGGCGCACGAATATTGACGGGATTCCGTATGGTCCGCTGCGGGTGCAGGTGCTGGCGCCGGGTTTCCAGACTTTTGGGGAAGACTACGAGATCAACAAGCCGGAGTTGCAGATTACGGTGAAGCTGAAACGTCCGGGAGCGCAGTACTCGTCGCAGCCGAATCAGGGAGACGCGAAGAAAGCTGACGACAAGAAACCGGCGGAGCAGAAACCGCAGTAATCAGAGGCGCGTTGACAGGGGTTCGGGTGAGATTGCATATGAAAAGAAATTGTTCGATGGTGATGGTGGTGGCTCTCGTACTTGGGTTCGGCGCTGGGTTGGCGTGGACTCAGGATGATGAGGGGCCGACGTCGCGTTTGCGGTTTGTGGTGGTGCGCGACTCCGACGGTAAGCCGGTGAGGGATGCGGCGGTGGTACTGCATCCGGTAAAACGCAAGGGGAAGCAGGCGCAGGGAGAGATGGATCTGAAGACGGGCGCAGAGGGGCGGACGAGCGTTGACGGGATTCCGTATGGTCCGCTGCGGGTGCAAGTGCTGGCGCCGCATTTCCAGAGTTTTGGGGAAGACTACGAGATCAACAAGGCGGAGATGGAGATCACGGTGAAACTGAAGCGTCCGGGCGGGCAGTACTCGGTGTACGAGAAAAACGGGGACGATAAGAAACCGCAGTAAGGCGCCGGGGTGGAGGAAGGCACTGTATTTGTGGGAGTGACAGGGAGAGCTGTGTGCCCTACAATCGGCTGCCCTGGGATTGCAGGACCTCACCGTCGAGCGCTATGCAGGAGTGGCGGACGATCAGCGGATTTTGTTGCTGCGTGGGCCGATCACGATCGAAACCGCGCCGCGATTTGAACAGGCGGTGCACCACGAGAGCGCGGAAACGATGATTCTGGATTTGACGGATGTCCCTTACATTGATTCGGTGGGATTGGGGTCGTTAGTGAAGGTGTACGTATCGCATCAGAAAACGGGACGATGTCTGGTGCTGACCGGTGTGAAGCCGCGGGTGCGCAAGATTATGGAAATGACCAAAGTGAACGAATTCTTCGTGACCTTTGGCACGACGTGGGAGGCGGTGGAAGCGCTGGCTAACACCGGGACGGCTTGAAGGGAAGTGGGCTAACCGCGGGAGTTCACCGGGCGTAGGTTGGCTTTCATAAATTCGTTTCAACGCGGAAGGCACGTCCCTCAGGGGCTAAAGCCCGCGTTTCTTCCAGGCCCTGAACGGCACGACTGAACAGGCTGTGGAAAAAGTAATTCCTGATCGAGAGCCGTGCCCCCAGCGGCTAAAGCCGAATTCAAAACAAGGCAGCTACCGCAGCGGTAAACCGCTGCGCCACCCAAAATCAAGTGCAACCCCGAGTTTTTCCGCAAGTTGTGAAGCCGTGCCCTACCCAAAACCGATTTATGAAACCAGCTCTGGTCAGCCGGCCAAGGACTCAATTGTATCTATTGCGTCCGGCGGAAGCGTGAGGTCGCGGCTGGCCAGATCCTGCTTCATGTGCTCCGGGTCGGAGGTGCCGGTCAGAGGCAGAATTCCGACCGCGCGGGCGAAGCTGAACACGACCTGAGCTGGTGTGGCATTGGCGTTCGCGGCCAGACTGGCGCTTGTTAGACTGGCGCTCGTTAGCTTGGCGCTCGTTAGACTGGCGATCAGGGGATGGCGTAGCACCTCCTGATTTGCGGTGAGAAGCGAGAATCCCTGATAAATGATTTTGCGCTCCCGGCAGAACAATCGCACGGCGCGGTCCCAGCCGAGGCGGGCGTAGCAGCGGTTTTGCACAAATGCAGGAAGTTCGGCGCCGGCGGTTGCCATCTGCTGCAGGTGACGCAGAGAAACATTGCTTACGCCGAGGAGACGGGTGCGGCCGGCATCGCGCTCTTTGCGCATCGCCTCCCAGACTTCGTTGTCAGCATCGGTCCAGTGGTGGTTGGAGGAGGGCCCGTGCAGCACGTAACTGTCAACGTGGTCGGTCGCGAGATGGTGGAGCGAACTGGCTATTGACTTAGCGACCTGAACGGAAAGCGAGGCTGCGGGATCGTAGGGCAGGCGGTGATCCTGACCGGGCTGATAGGTAAATTTCGTTTGCAGAAAAAGATCGGCGCGCGTGACCAAGCCGGCGCGATAAGCGGCGGCCAATCCTTGACCCACTCCTTCTTCGAAGTAATGCCGCCGCTGGTTCGCCGTGTCGATGCCTCGAAAGCCCATGCGCAGCGCGATTTCGGTGAGGGCCGGGGTGCGATCTTCCTTCCATGCGGTGCCGTAGAGAAAATCGGGAACTGGTGAACGTGGCTGGGGCATTGAATTATTCACGCGATCACGGGAATATTGCTGAGTCCTTTGGTGCCGAACAGGCGCCGATACCGTTCGATTTCTTCCGCCGTGCCGAGCGCCTTGGCGTAGTTGTCGGAGAGCTTGACCGCGGGCTTGCCTTCAACCGTGGATACCTTGCAGATCAAGCTGATTGGGTCAAAGTCGCTGCCGGCGGCGGGATCACAGCCGCGGAAATCGTTGGTCAGAAAAGTTCCCCAGCCTGCACTGAAACGAATGCGCCGGCCAGGGGTCCACTTTTTGGGATCGAGGAAATCGGTGGCGCTGCGAAAGTCGTTTATCGTTGTGCGAACCGCGGTGCGGTTGGTGGCGCCGCTCGCAAGCGCCCCGCCAAAATAGGCGTGCAGGCCGAGGATGTCATCGACGTCGAGTGCGTCGGACGCGATGATAAGCTTTTCATGCGGATCGCGACCGCGCCGCTGGAGCCATTGGATATATTCATCGCCTGCGACGTAGGGATTCTTGCTGTCGATGCGTTGGCCCGTCCAATCGGCCGTCCAGTCGGGGGCATGGTCGAGAAATTGCGTAGTTCCAAAAGTATCCGGCAGCATGATGCGGAGAGCGCCTTCGTAAGTGCTCTGCCACAACTCGAGGACGCGGTATTGAGAAGCTTTCAGGGCATCGTCATCGGGTGCGAGTGCGGCGAGAACCATGGGGATCTCGTGCGCGTTGGTTCCGATGGCTTCAAGATCGTGCTTGTGGGCGAGGAAGGCGTTCGAGGTTCCAGTAAAGGCGCTGCCGAGATTCGCTGCCATGGCGTTGACCACGTATTCCTGCCAGAGGAAGCTGTGGCGGCGCCGGGTTCCGAAGTCGGCCACGGCAAGACCGGGTACACCGCGCAGCCGCTCAATCTTGCCCCAGAGCTTGGTTTTCGCCCGGGCATACAGGATGTCGAGACCGAACTCGCGCAGCTTTTTCAAACCGGCTCGGGTCTTGAGCTCGTCAAGGATGGAGAGCGCATAGAGTTCCCACATCGTTGTCTCGGTCCAAAGGCCGTCGAAAGAGAGATGGAACTGTCCGTCGTTAATCGATAGTTCATAGTCCGACAAGCGGAAATCGCGTTCCAGCCATTCCAGAAAAGCGGGTTCGAAAATTCCGCGGCGGCCATAGAAGGTGTTGCCAGCGAGCCAGACCAGTTCCGACCTGCGAAACCGGAGGCGGCGAACGTGCTCCATCTGGTGGATCAGCTCCTCGCGCGGGAACATGTCGGCGAGGCGGACGGAAGTGGAGCGGTTGAAGAGGGAAAACGACACACGAGTTCTCGGGTAATGCTTCCAGATGAACTGGAGCATCAGCAGCTTGTAGAAATCGGTATCGAGCAAGGATCTGGTCACCGGGTCGAGTTCCCAGTTGTGGTTGTGTGCCCGCTCGGCGAAGTTGACGATCATCGCGTACTTTCTCGCGTACCATCCTCTGCGACAGTCATGAGAAAATCAACCGCACTGACCTTAGCGGCCTGTGGTGAAACTCTGGCGCCAAGAACCAGCGCCTAAAGGCGCATTCATAACATGGCACTTGCGGCACGCCTGAAAGCGTGCCCTGATACGAATCAGACTTTCACCACGGACTGTTAGGAATATCTTTTTTGGTGGGCGGGCTGACTTGGGGAAGGCAAACACGGTACTATCAACTTTCTGCATGAGACCGCCTCGGCCTTTCACAGCTGCCCCCCGGAGTCTTTCGTCCGTATTCCGCAGTTGCTCATCCTTATTCCGGAACTGCTCACCGCTGTTTGTTGTGACGGGACAGGCCCACGGGTGGGTAGAGTTCTCTGGCCGCGCTGTGCGCGCGCTGGCGGTCGGGGTTCTGCCCGGAATCTTCCTTCTGCGATCGGGCCGCGAGGAGATTTACAACATTCTCTGGGCGCTGGTGTTTGGTTTCGCCACGCTGAATATTTTGAGCCTGGGGGCGCGCCGTTTCGAACAGGACAAGGGTCTGAGCTTTGGCGAGATTCTGGCGATTCTGGTGGTGGTGGTGTCGATCGTTCTGCTGGGTTGGGAAATGCTGTATCTGTTCCATATTCTGCCGATTCGCCTCACGCCGCGCTGACGCGGATTGCGGTATGATCGCGGGTGGTGAAACGCGAATCCAATTTTCGTGAGTCTAGTTTTGACGTGACTTGTCCTTGCTGCGGCGCGGTCATGAAGATCGACGCGGCGATGCGCAGCATCATAGCGCATACTGCTCCAGTCAAGCCGAAAACCTTCAACGACATGGAAGAAGCGGCTCGCGCCATGAAAGAGCAGGACAGCCGGCGCGATTCGATTTTTCGCCAATCGATGGAAGCGCAAAAGCATGCCTCGGAGCTGCTGGAGAAAAAATTCCAGGAGGCGGTGAAGAAAGCCAAAGAAACCCCGGACACGGGAAAGCCGATTCGGGATTTCGATTTGGACTGAGAACCTTTACCGCAGAGATCGCAGAGTACGCAGAGAAAATCAATTCTTGTTGCCCTTTTCCTCCTTTCGTTGCGGGACGTGAATGAAACGACCTATTCTTCTCGGGCATCGTGGGGCTCGGGCTTTCCGCCAAATTCCTGAAAATACTTTGGCTTCGTTTGAGCTCTGTTTGCGTCACGGCTGCGACGGGTTCGAATTCGACGTGCGGCTTTCCGCCGATGGGCAGGCTGTGATCTGCCACGACGCGACCGTCGGGGGGATGAAGATTGAGAACGCGGCGGCGAAAAGCCTGCCGTTGCCCGCACTGGAAGATGTTCTACGGCAGTTTGCGCAGCGGGCATTTCTCGATATCGAGGTGAAGGTTGCGGGGCTGGGTCTGCAGACGATCGCTGAATTGCGAAAGTATCCGCTGCAAAAGGGATTCGTGGTTTCGTCGTTTCTTCCCGATGTGCTGAGGGCAATCCACGATCTCGATCCGGCGATTCCGCTGGGATTGCTTTGTGAGACGCGAGGTCAGCTTCGAGGTTGGCGCGAAATGCCGGCGGAGTGGGTGATTCCGCAGTTCGAATTGGCGGATGGGAAGTTGGTCGAACTGGTTCATGCGGCAGGGAAAAGAATCATGGTCTGGACAGTGAATCGCGCCGAGCGCATGGGTGAGTTCGCGGCGTGGGGCGTGGATGCGATTATTTCGGATGAGACGGAATTGCTGGGGCGCTCGTTGCGGTAGCCTCCCACCCCTGGTGGACGTCCCTTCCCAAGTGGACGGGCGAGGACGCCCGTCCCGCCACGAGCATTGGTGCGCCCGGCAGGGCGCACTCACTTGGAGGTGAAAGTCCTCTACACACCCGGCAAGGGGAAGTGTTAGCCGAACAGCAAGGGTGTCCGTCGCGAGGCGGAATCTGGAGG
>Ga0224558_1001893_pt1 | contig 20562 bp, 16 predicted proteins | sample 714S32024metaG_FD_180682 | JGI IMG/M metagenome (GOLD analysis project Ga0224558, IMG submission 180682) | Peat soil microbial communities from Stordalen Mire, Sweden - 717 S3 20-24 | ecosystem: Environmental > Terrestrial > Soil > Wetlands > Peat | place: Sweden: Norrbotten County, Stordalen...
TCGGGGTGGTGAACTTCTCCAGCACCCCGAGGGCGGTGGGATCGCCGAGCGTGCCGAGGGCATTAAGGCAGGCGAGCTGAACGCTCCGCCGCTTATCATTCACGCGAGCGACCAGGAAATCCCGCACCTTGTCCTTCTTCTCTTCGTTGCGGGCGAGGTAGGCCAGCGCCTCCAACCCCTGCGCGAAACCGTGGCTGGTAAAGTTGGTTTCTGTCCGGGACAGCGTTTCGAGCAACGGCGCAATGCAGGACGGGTCATCCTGCAAACGCAGTCCGCTGATCGCGGCGCCGGCCAGTTCGTTTTGGTAAGAATGGGAGTTCAGGAATTTGAGCAGTTCCTCCCGCACCTCGGGTTTGGCGTAGCCGCCGAGAGGGCGCAGGACCGCCGAGAGAATGTCCGGGTTCTTCTCCTCCCGCAAAGTTTCGCGAGCGGAAGCAAAAGCTGTGTCGGCATAGAAGCCGCTAATGGCGCTTACGACCTCGCGGCGGACCCGCGCATCGGACTGTTGGGTCGAAGCGAGCAAGGCTTCCAGCGCCTCATCGGTGTGGAGCGAGCGCAAGGCCTGCGCGGCCTCGACGCGCACGCCGTAGAAGGAATCGTGGTTGAGCGTGTCACGTAGTTTGGCCAGCGATTCCTTGTCCCGCCTGCCGGACAATTGCTCGATCGCCAGCAGGCGGCCAACAACGTCGGCCTGGTCGGCCAGTTGGGCGTTAAGCATCGCCTGGGGTATGCTGAACTTGATCTTGGCCAGCAGCGTATATTCGGGATCCACTCGCACGCGCTCGGGCGCCGAAGCCACCGGCAAATAGAAATCCTCCTGCTTCCGGGTTACTTGAATCAGGCGGTCCACCGCGCCGGTCTTGGTCTGGAAGCGGAGCGTGAGGGGGAAGTTGAACAGCAAGACGTTTTGGTCCACCGTCTGCGTCTGCCGAACGGAGACCCGCGCCAGCTTGGCCATTTCATCCCAACTGTAATCAACCTCCAGCTCGGGAAAGCGGCCGTGATAAAGCCATTGGTCGAAGAACTGGTCATAAGAGCGGCCGGACAGCTCCTCGATGACAGCCCGGAGATCCTCGGTCACCACATTCCCATATTGATGCCGCTGAACATATGTCTTGATGCATCGGCGATAGAGGTCCGCGCCCAGTTGGGAGCGGAGCATGTGGAGGACCCAACTGCCCTTCGGATAGGCGAGGTAGCCAAACATGTCCGAGGGTTCGTCGTACGTGCGGCGGACGATGGGAGTGGGGTCATTGGCGATGCCGGTGATCTGCCGCGCGCGATGGTAAAGCTCGTAGAGCATCGCGTCGCGGCCATGCTTGTGGCCGTCGTAGAGCGACTCGTAATACGTGGCGAAGCCCTCGTTCAGCCAGATATGGCTCCAGTCCTTGCAGGTGACGAGGTCCCCAAACCATTGGTGGGCCAGTTCATGCGACATCAGCCCCTCGCTATCGCGAATGTTTTCCGTCGCGTCCGTGAACAGGGTGCTGTCCGTGAGGGTGGTGGCGCTGGTGTTCTCCATTCCGCCCGCGACGAAGTCATTGACACATACCTGGTAATACTTGTCCCAGGGGTAGGGTATGCCGATCTCCTCCTCAAAGAACTCCACCATGTCCTTGGTGTCGCGGAAAGAACTGGCCGCTTCGCCGAATTCCGACGGCGGGGTATAAAACGCGAGCGGCAGGTCATGAGACTTGTCTTCCAACTTCTTGAAATAGCCCGCCACCAGCGTGATCAGGTAGTTGGCATGGACCTTCTCCTGGGACCAGTGGATCACCATCAGGCCTGAGGCCGGGTCTTTGGCTTCCGAGACCAGGCGCCCGTTCGAGACGGCGGTCATCCCCTCGGGCACCCGGCAAGTGATTTCCGACGTGAACTGCTGGTTCGGCGTATCCAGGCAGGGATACCAGTGACGGGCCTCGATTTCTTCCCCCTGCGAGAAGAGGTGAGTGTCGCCCTCTTTGTAACCCATCTCCGGGGTCCGGAAGTAAATACCCCGCGTCGGCTCGGCCGAATAGGCAACGGTAACCACCACCTCTTTGTCGGGCTGGATGGCTTCCGCGAAGGTCACGATCACCTGCTTATCAGTGGCTTGGTAAGCCTGAATCTTCTCAGTGGCCGTGACTGAGCGCACGTTGAGGTCCACGGCATCGAGTGTGATTTCCTGGACCGGTTTGAGCACTGCTTTGAGACGGAGCGCGGCAGTGGCCGCGATCGTGCGCTGCTTGAAGTCCGGCGTTACGTCCAACGACAGGTGCAACATTTGGACCGCACGATCGGGCGCATATTTGCGGTAGTCCGGTGAATCAATCGGGGCCAGGAAGCTGGCGGATTTCACGCACTGGACCGCAGTGGATTGGATTTCGGCGCGGGCGCCGGTGACCAACAGTCCAGTCAGCCCGGCCACCAGGGCGCAATCAACAAATCTCTTCATGTTTAGAATCAAGTCGCATTCCCTTAGCACAACGGGAGCCAGCGCGAAAGCACGCAATGCAGTGTCCGCTTAAGGTGAAGGCCCTCACTCTCTTGATTTGCCGCTTCACAGCCTCAATGACATGCACCCTACGTTGCCCATCCTTTCATATCGTACCACTGACAAGCTCGGTTCAGACCCGGGTTGATGTCAAAGTCTTTGAGGCTCCTAGCCGGCTTTTGGTTTGCGGCGTCCTTTGCGCTGGGCGATAATCCCATATCTGGCACTCAAATCTCTAACGTTCGCGAATGCGGCGCGGCACATGGCCGTGTGGGTCTGGCTGTTGTGGGCTTGGTGCGCAAACGCCGCGGCCCCCAGCAGCGATTGGCCTATGTTCCGGGGCTGCCCCGCTCTGACGGGTGTCGCCGGGGGCAAGCTCCCTGAGCGATTAGGCCTGCTCTGGACCTTCAAGGCAGGCGGCCCAGTCAAGTCCTCCCCAGCCATTGTCAAGGACCGCGTATTCATCGGCTCGGACGACGGAAACCTCTATGCGCTCACGCTCGCCGAAGGAAAGAAAGTCTGGGCCTTCAAGACGGGCGGCGGGATTGAATCGTCCCCCCTCGTGTTGGAAGGGAAGGTATTCGTCGGCTCCAGCGACGCATTCCTTTACGCGGTGGAGACCGCGACCGGCAAGCCGGTATGGAAATACGAGACCGGCGATAAGATTCTCGGCGCGCCGAATTGGGTGAAGTCGGGCCAGAAGACATGGGTGCTGGCGGGCAGCTACGATTTCAAGCTGCACTGCCTGGACGCCGCGACCGGCCGGACCAACTGGGTTTATGAGACCGGCAATTACATAAACGGATCGCCTGCAATCGCCGACGGCCTAACCGCCTTCGGTGGATGCGACGGTCTGTTGCACGTCATTTCGTTAGCCGAGGGCAAGCAGGTGAAGGAGGTCGAGGCCGGCGCTTATATTGCCGGCTCGGTGGCACTGGCCGGCGGGCACGCCTATTTCGGCCAGTACGAAAACGAATTCCTGTGCGTGGACTTGAAGGAAGGGAAGAAGGCGTGGACTTTTCACGATCGTAACTTCCCGTACTTCTCGTCACCGGCGGTGACGCACGAGGTCGTCGTTTTCGGAGGCCGCGACAAGCTCTTGCACTGCGTTAAACGGGACACCGGCCAGGCGCTGTGGAGTTTCCCGACGCGCGGCAAGGTGGACAGTTCGCCGGCGATTTGCGGAAACAAGGTGGTCGTCGGATCGGATGACGGGAGGCTATACGCGGTCTCGCTGGACAGCGGCAAAGAGCTTTGGTCCTACGAAGCCGGGCAAGCGATCGGTAGTTCACCGGCGGTAGCTCAGGAAAAGATCGTGGTCGGGTGCGATGATGGCAATGTGTATTGTTTCGGGGCTAAGTAACCGAGTGACCATGTAACCATGCACCCCCTCATTTGATCTTCTGTGCGCTTGTACCAATTAACTCCCGGTGCCGGCTCCATGTATTGCGGTGGTTGCCTGCGCGATAACGCATTGGTCGCTGGGTTGCGCAAGTTGGGCCACGAGGTCCTGATGGTGCCGCTCTACCTGCCGCTTACCTTGGATGAAGAAGACCAAAGCTCTGGCACCCCGATCTTCTTTGGCGGTATCAACGTCTATCTGGAACAGAAAGCTGCGTTGTTTCGCGCAGCGCCCGGCTGGCTGCATGATCTGTTTGCTTCGCGCCCGCTGCTGCAGTGGGCTGCGGGCAAGGCCGCCAAGACCCGCCCGGCTGACCTCGGCGAATTGACCCTTTCCATGCTCCGCGGCGAGGCTGGAAACCAGGCCCGGGAGATCCAGGAACTCATCACATGGCTCAAGACCCAGCCCAAACCGGACGTGCTTTGTTTGTCTAACGCGCTGCTGATCGGCATGGCCCGCCGCCTCAAAGCCGATTTGAGTGCCCCGGTCACCTGCGCGCTGCAGGGCGAAGACTCGTTCCTGGACGGCTTGCCCGAAACCCATCGCGCGGCGTGTTGGCGAACCCTGGCCGAACGTGCGGCGGAAGTGGACTTGTTCGTCGCTCCCAGCCGGTATTACGGGAACCTGATGCGCGAGCGACTCGGGTTGCGCCCCGATCGCGTGCAGGTGGTCCATAATGGCATCAACCTCGATGGCTATGGGGAGGAGGTGCGAGGCGCAAGGCGCCAGGCCGAAGGCCAGACTGGACCACAGTCTTCGCCCCTCGCCCCTCGCCCCCCGCCCCTCGTGCTGGGGTTCTTTGCGCGGATGTGCCCGGAGAAGGGGCTTGATACGCTGGTTGAGGCTTACCACCTGTTGCGGCAGCGCGGGCGCGTGGGGAATCTCAAGCTGCGCGTGGGCGGCAGTTGCGGGCCGGCGGACGAGGCGTTCGTTAATTCGTTGCGCGGGCGATTGCAGGCGAGCGGGTTGCTCCCCGACGTAGAGTTTCATCCCAATGTTGACCGGACGGCAAAGCTGGGCTTCTTGCGTTCGCTCTCCGTGTTCTCCGTTCCGGCGCGGTATGGCGAGGCCTTTGGACTATATGTGCTCGAGGCCATGGCCGCGGGCGTGCCGGTCGTCGAACCACGGGTCGCGGCGTTCCCGGAGTTGATTGAGGCGACCGGCGGCGGGGTCCTGTGCGCGGCGGACGACCCCCGTGCGCTGGCGGACGCGATCGAAGAGTTATTGCTTGATCGATCACGGGCACAGGCGCTAGGCGAAGCCGGGCGGCGTGCAGTATTCGCGCGGTTCAGCGCTGAAGCGATGGCGAAGACTATGGCCCAGGTTTATGCTGAAGTGGCGGTAAAGCAGCCGGAAACGACTCGGGCGGAGGGCACTGGTTGACAACCAGCCAGTAATAGCCGAGCTCGCGGATGATGGCCTGGAATTGGTCGAAATCAATCGGCTTCTGGATGTAACTGTTGACGCCGAGCCGGTAGCCTTCGACCATGTCCCGCTGCTCGCGGGAGGACGTCATCACCACTACCGGCACCGGCCGGGTGCGGGGGTCGTCTTTGATGGCCTTCAGCACTTCCAGGCCACTGACCTTAGGCAGTTTCAGGTCGAGCAGGATGACCTTGGGCGGCCCGTTGAAGGTGCGCTGCGCATAGGAGCCGCGGCAGAAGAGAAAGTCCAGCGCCTCTTCCCCGTCACGGACCACATGGATCTTGTTGGCCAGTTTGTGCCTCCGCAGGGCAATCAGCGCCAACTCCACGTCGTTCGGGTCGTCCTCGACCAGTAGCAGTTCCACTTCTTTGTCATTCATGCTGAAATGTGTTGTTGCTCCTCCTTCGCCGCCTGTTCCAAACCGGCGACCGTAAAATAGAAGGTTGCGCCTTTATCCACCCCCGCCTCGGCCCAAATGTGCCCGCCGTGCTTGCGAACGATACGATCCACGGTGGCGAGCCCGACGCCCGTGCCCTCGAATTCCTCGGCCCGATGAAAGCGCTGGAACACGCCGAACAGTTTGTCGGCGTATTTCATGTTAAAGCCGACGCCATTGTCCCGGACGAAAACGGCAGTATCGCCGTTCATCCTGCGGCAACCGACCTCGATCACGGCAACCGGACGCGGGCGGGTATATTTCACGGCGTTGGAGAGCAGGTTGGCGAAGACCTGCTTCATTAGGCCCGGATCGCACTCGACTGCGGGCAGTGCTTCAATGTGCCATTCCATTTTGCGGCCAGCGGTTTCCTGTCCAAGGTCGGCCAGCACCTCGTCCAGCAGCCGGTCCAACGGCGTGGATTGCCGCCGCAACTCCTGCCGGCCGACGCGCGCCAGGTTTAGCAAATCATCCACCAACAGGCTCATCTTCCCGGTGCTGTTGCGGATGTTCGCCAGGTAGTGCTTCGCCTCCTGCGGCAGCGCGGCCTCGAAGTCCTCTTGCAGGAGGTTGGAAAAGGCGTCAATGTGCCGCAGCGGTGCTCGCAGGTCGTGAGCCACCGAGTAGGTGAACGATTCCAGCTCCTTGTTGGCTGCCGTCAACTCCGCGGTCCGCTCCGCGACCCGCTGCTCCAGTTCGGCGTTCAGCCGCCGTATCTGGTCTTCCGCGCGTTTGCGTTCGGTGATATCGCGCAGGATCACAGTGTAAACCCGCTCCCCGCCGATCTCGATGTGGGAGATCGAGGCCTCGATCGGGAATTCCTCCCCGTTGACGCGTAACCCGGAGATCGGCAGCAAGTTGCCCATCGTCCGGGTGGTCGCCCCGGTGCGGCCAAACTCGGCCACGTGCCGGCGATGCGCCTGACGGAGTTGCTCCGGAATAAACCGGTCGAGCGATTGCCCAAGCGCTTCGCCCGCCGAACAGCCGAACATCTTCTCAGCCGCCTCATTGAATATCGTAATCCGTTGCCCCTCATCCACACTGATGATCGCGTCCATGGCCGAAGCAATGATGCCGGAGAAGCGCGCCCGGCTCTCTTGGATCAGCCGCTCCGCGCGCTTGCCCTCGGTGATGTCGCGCGCGGTCGAGGAGATGCCGATGATGTCGCCGCGCGCGTCCCGGATCGGGAACACGATCAGCGAGACCTCGATGCGTTGGCCGCCTTTGCGGATGCGCACAGTTTCATAGTGGCGGGTCCTGCCCCGCTTAGCCTCCTCGAGAATCTGCGCTTCCTCCCCGGGCCGGTCGGGCGATTGAACACGCGTAATGGATTGGCCAACCATCTCCGCCGCCGCGTAGCCGAACATCTGCTCCGCGCCAGCGTTCCAACTGATCACTTTGCCCTCTAAATCCTTCCCGACAATCGCATCTTCGGAGGACTCCACAATGGCCGCAAGGAAGGAACGAATCTCCTCGTCCTTGCGCAGCGTCTCTGTCTGTTCCTCGATGCGGGCCAGCATCGCGTTGAAGGCCTCGGTCAGCAAACCGGTTTCGTCCGAGCTGACCTTCTGCGCGCGGATGGAATAATCGCCGCGCTCGGAAACGGCCTTCGCCACCTCCGCCAGCGCGAGGATCGGACGAGTGACCCGTTCCTGCAAGGTGTTGGAAATAGCCAGCGCCACCAGCGCCGATCCAAACAGGACCAGTAAGGCAATCCCTCCGTAGAACCGCAGCCGGGCATATAAGGTGTGAAGGTCGGATTTCAGATAGAGCATCCCCTGCCGCTGGCCACCCTCCACAACCGGCTCGAACAGTACCAGCCGCCCCCCTTCAAAGCGGTAGCCGCTCTTTCCAGGAGTCCGCGGAAAAGTGCTCACCGGCGCCTGGGCCGGATACCCGATAAAGAGTTTGCCCTGGCTGTCGTAGAGCGCCGCCGCCAGGATGCGCGGGTCGGCCCGGAGCGAGGCCAGGGTGGCCCGTGCGTCCTTCTTGTCCCGGAGTGACAGCGCCGGGCCGCTGTGGTCCGCAACGATCGCCGCCGTCGCCGACAAGTTGCGCACCAGGTTTTGCCGATAGGTGGCCAGATCATAGGTCGTGAACGCCACCGCCGTCAACAGCAACACGGCCACGCTGGTCAGCATGATGACCGCCATGGTCTTGCGCTTAATAGATTGATCCTGAAAGCCCATTGGTTTCCGTCTCCTAGATACTATATACTATATCACTTTTCATTTTATGCCACTGGGCGCTTCCCATTCTGCCTCCGGCCCTGAGTGCTTCCCGCCTTTTGCATAGCCCTGCTGGAATGCAGTCTCCTTATTGGAATTGTAACCCAATTGTAACCCGCGGCGCGTTGAGCCTTTCCCTCTGCTAAGGTAATTTGGGGTGACTGAAGCCAAACTATGCAAGCCATGCTCCGCAAGTCTGAGTCCGGGCGGTACCTGGGTCGAGACGGTGATTGGACCGACGACCCGGATCGTGCCCGCCCTTTTCCGAACCGGCTCTCGGCTCGGGCCTACCGGGCATTTCATAGGCTTTCCGATACGCAAGTCATTCCGACTCTCCGTGGCTGGGAAGCCCAGCGCCCTTTTCCAGCGCCTCTCCGCTCGATCACGCCTGTTCCGAGGTGCAAACCGGCCGCAATCCTTGAGGCTCGTGCTGAACTTGGCCCTGGCCATAGCCTGTTTGTTCGAGGCCAAGGTGCAGGCCTGAGCTGGGGGAAGGGCACGCCACTGCTTCAGGTGGACTCAGCCACCTGGATTTGGGCCAACGACCACCTCGAAGAGACGGTCATCTTTCAATTGCTGCTGGACGACCAGATCTGGGCGAAGGGTGAGAAGCAGGTACTGCAAGCAGGCGGTCGCATCGAGACTACGCCTGACTTTGAATGGCCCGAGATTCCCAGAACCTGTTGAAGCAATCGAAGGGTCAAGCCGGAGATTGGCCCGCGCGGCCAGCCATTCGAAGCGCTCTGCGTTGCTGGCCAGGTTGCCGCCATCGGCCTTTCGATTCAGACCGAAGCGCCCTCCCCGGAATTCCCATCCCCGCGGTTCGATACACCGTCGGCGCGAAACCTGAGCTGGCTTACCTGTCCGCGAAGAAAGGGAACAACTGTTTAAGCTCATCGGCCGATGGGGAGCGGCCGTACTCGCACACCTCAAAGGCCTCCGCACACTTCACCGCACGGCCTTTCTCTTCGCCGTAAAGTTTGACCAGGAGGTCGCGGAAGCGGCTCGCCGTATTGGCGTCACGATTCGCGGTGCGTTGCCGCTGCTCCAACCGCCGCGCCTCGCGCGCGACCGGTTCCTTGGGCACCGGCACAACCTGTTCAAAATCGCCCCTGACCCAAAGGCTTTCGATTTGAGACTCCAATTGCCAGATGGCGTCGGCCTTCTGGTCCAGGACCGGATCAATGGACACCACAACTGCCGGCGTGAAAGGATACGGTCTCTGGAAGCCGTCCGACACATAGAGGAAGACCGGGTTCCTGGCCAAATGCGGCGTTTCCGGGCAAAACGAGGGCACGGTCACCATAAACGCGGCGTCCTGGAGCAGGACCCCGGTGTACCGGTGGTCCGGATGATAATCCCACGGCCGCGGCCCCATGACGATGTCAGCCTTCCACTCGCGGATGAGGCGGGTAAACGTGCGGCGATTCTCCAGGGTGGGCATGAGTTCGCCATCATGAATATCGAGCACTTCGGTTTCAACGCCCAGGATCTTATCGGCCTGCTGCACCTCGGCCGTCCGGCGCTTCGCCAATGGCCCGCCGGCCTCGGTGGCGTGGCCGATATCCCCGTTAGTGGCCGAGACGAGTTTGACTTTATGGCCTTTGGCCGCCCATAAAGCCGCCACCCCGCCTGCTTTGAGCTCGCAGTCGTCCGGGTGTGCCCCGAAAACAATGATCCGCAAAACGTTATTCTCCGCCGCTTGCAAACCTGACCAGGTGACGCACAACAGGGAGATCGCCAGCCATCCGCTCATTCGAGTCCAATGTCCTTTCTTCATATTGTTCCTGTTATACGCCTCAGCATAATCCAAAGCCATCGTTAATTCACGGTCTGCTGGCGCAGGAGGAGCATCGGCTCGTTAGCTCCCCTGGAAAGCGCCAAGTCCACCTCGACAGCAACATCCTCTTCCAGGTCTTCGGCGTCAAGGTGGCGGACACCCACGGCATTGACCTTGAAGCCCTTCTTCAGCAACGGAACCCCCAATCAAGGCCGAGCTTCGATGCATGAACCTCACGCAAAAGGTGTGAAAATCCCACGCTCAGCAAAGATGCGACATGCACATTCCCTGGTTTTTCTGCAAAAAGAGTTGCTGGCATAGCCGATGCATAGTATCTTACGAACTCGAGTTGCTAGCGCGGGCGGCAACGGTCGGGTTAGTTGTTCAGTATTAACTATATATGAAAAGCCTGCATAAAAAGATCGGAGCGTTCACACTCATTGAATTGTTAGTCGTTATTGCCATTATCGCCATTCTGGCGGCTTTGCTGCTGCCCGCGCTAGCGCGCGCTAAAGCCAAAGCGCAACGCGTCAGTTGCACCAACAACCTTAAGCAGGTCGGCTTGGCATTCCGAACCTGGGCCATTGACAACGACGGGAATGACCCAATGGCGGTGGCCTACCTACAGGGCGGAGACTCGGATGATGTCGGCATCAGAGTCTTGGCCGCCACCCAAAAGGGCGGGGCGACTGGAACTAGCGGGAGCAGGGGCGTTTCGATGATATTCCTCTGCATGTCCAACGAGTTGAGCACCCCGAAGATCCTGTACTGCCCGTCCGAATCCGAAAGTGGACGCCAGTCGGCGACCAGTTTTGCCGGGGACAACGCAAACACAGCCAACTCGACCCCCTACACCAACGACTTAAACGTCAGTTACTTCATCGGGGTTGACGCGCAGGAAACCTATCCGCAGATGTTCCTGACGGGCGACCATAACCTGGGCGGGAATGCCAATCCGCCGACCACCGCGTATCTGGCAGCGCCGAGCACAGGGACGCCGTTCATCTATCTTGGCACCAACTTCACCGTTAATGAAGGCCCCGGCTACCTGGACACCATGCACTCAAAGCAGGGTAACGTCGGTTTGGCCGACGGCAGCGTGCAAGGGTTCACCCGGTCGCGGCTGCAAGACGCGCTTCGGGGTTCGGGTGACATGGGCCGCACTGCGGCGCCCTTCATCCAGGCTGCTGGCGTCACTGGCGGCGTAGGCTGTAACCGCATCCAGCTCCCGTAATCCGGATAGCTTAATCGAAATCGAGGCAGGGGGGGAGGCTTGCGTCTCCTCCCCTTCCACACTGCTTGGCGTGCCTGCTCGGCCCCAGGCGGTTCCGTTGGACAAGCGTTTCGCCGGTGGGGTTAAAGTAGAGGCGTTTGCCCGAGTTTGCTCCTTGTCCTCCACAGGTCGGCCCGCTAGAACTTGGTTCGTGAACAGCCGTTCCGTCCAACCTGCCGCCGCCGTCACTATGAGCACAAGACCTGGAAGCTTCCGTTTTGTTGGGCAACTCGCCTCCCTGCTTTTGCTGGCCGTGTGCGTCTGGATCCCAGCCGCCGAACCGCTCCAGGACCAAACCCAGGCGGCGAAGGATTTTGTCAGCTTACTGTCGCATGGAGATTTCGCGGGCGCGCTCCAGCAATGCGATGGAGCCATGCAGGCAGCCTTGCCGGGGGCAAAGCTGAAAGAAGTCTGGCAGTCTTTGACCGCCAACGCCGGCCCTTTCCAGAAGCAGCTTCGGACGCGGACCGAGAAGATGGCCGGTTACGATATCGTCTTCGTTACCAGCCAATTCGAGAAGGACAAGGTGGACATCAAAGTCGTGTTGAACTCGAAGCGTCAGGTGGCCGGTCTCTTCTTTCTGCCAGGGACCGAGCCGGCGGCGCCCCCGCCCTACGTGCGCTCCGAGGCCTTCCGCGAACAGCCGGTCACCGTTGGGCAGGGGAAGTGGGCCTTGCCGGGGACCTTAAGCCTGCCGATTGGCAGCGGACCGTTCGCAGCGGTCGTCCTGGTGCACGGCTCGGGTCCCAACGACCGGGATGAAACCGTCGGACCGAACAAGCCCTTCAGCGATTTGGCTCAGGGATTGGCCTCGCAGGGGATTGCCGTGCTGCGTTATGAGAAGCGCACCAAGCAGTATCCCGCCGAATGCATGGCCCTCGGCGCCCAGCTCACCGTCCAGGACGAGACCATTGATGACGCGGTGGCGGCAGTGGCTTTGCTCGGCAAAACTCCGGGAATAGACCCCAAGCGGATCTTCGTCCTGGGCCACAGCCTGGGAGGCATGCTCGCGCCGAGGATTGCGAAAGCCGCCCCGAGCATTGCCGGCCTGGTTATTATGGCCGCCGGAAATCGTGGCCTCGATGATACGATGATCGAGCAGATGGACTACATCGCTTCGCTGCAACCCAACAAGTCCACGGCGGAGAGCAAGCAATTTGAGAAGTTCAAAACCGAGATGGCCAAGGTCAAAGCCCTCACCACGAACGACGTCAGTTCCTCGACCTATGTGCTCGGAGCCCCCCCGCGTTACTGGCTGGACCTCAGAGGTTACGTCCCGGCTCGCGCGGCCCAGGACCTGAAATGCCCCCTGCTCATCCTCCAAGGAGGCCGCGACTACCAGGCGACCGTTACGGACTACGAGATCTGGCAAAAGAGCCTCAAAGAAAAGGCCTCCGTCACGTTCAAGCTCTATCCTGCCCTGAATCACTTGTTCATCAGCGGCGACGGGAAGTGCACGCCGGCGGAGTATGAGAAGCCAGGTCACGTGTCCGCCGAAGTAGTCCGCGATATCGCCCAGTGGCTTTCCAGACCCGTTTCGTAGCGCAACGGTGCCGGCGCTCGCAGCGCGTATGCATGAAGCCCTGCCACAGGGGTGGGGACGGCCTCGTCCCCAGATCTTCCACATGGAGATCAGCAAGCAAGCAGGGGACGAGCCGTCCCCGCCCCTCTCTTGCATACGCGCTGCGGCGCGCGGAGTTCGAACTAATTGCCTTTGACACGTGCGCCGAACGCATTACCCTCACTCACATTATGAGACTCGGCATCAATACCTTTCTTTTCACCTCACCGTTCACTAACGACAGCACCAAGCTGTTCAAGCAGTTCAAACAATGGGGCTTTGACACCATCGAAATCCCCATCGAGGACCCGTCCCACATCGACCCCGCCCATGTGAAGCGCGAGCTGGACAAGCATGGCCTGGTCTGCGGTTCGGCCTGCGCCTGCCTCGGGCCGGACCGCGATTTGCGTGGCACGCCCCAGCAGCAAAAGGACAGCCTCGATTACATGAAGAAAGTCCTCGACCAAATGGTGGTGCTCGATTGCCCGTCGCTGGTCGGGCCGGTCTATTCGTCCGTGGGCCGCGCCGACGCGGTGCCACCGGATGAATACAAGAAGCAATGGAAAACGGTGGTCAAGAACCTCAAGACGATCTGCAAATACGCCGAGAAACGAGGCAAGCAAATTTGCATGGAACCGCTTAACCGCTTCGAGTCCGACTTCATCAATACCTGCGACCAGGCCTTGAAGATGGTCAAGGCTGTCGGCAGCCCGGCCCTGAAACTGCACCTCGACACCTTCCACATGAACATCGAGGAGAAGTGCCAGGGCGATGCGATTCGCAAGGCCGGCAAGCTGTTGGGCCACTTCCACGCCTGTGGCAGTGACCGCGGCACGCCCGGCAACGACCACATCAACTGGGACTGCATCGCCAAGGCGCTCAAGGCCATCCGCTACAACGGTGACGTTGTCATTGAGTCATTCACCACCGACGTGAAGGTCATTGCCCGCGCGGCGGCTATCTGGCGGCGCATCGAGCCCACCCGGAATGAGATTGCGGTAAAGGGCCTGAAATTCCTGCGGCAGACTCTAAACTAGGACAGACGTCTCGCCTGCCCAGACTGCGAACTAATAGAGGAGAACAATATGAACAGCAAATTACTCGGTGCCCTCGCGGTGGGCGCGGCTTTGATCGCTCAACCGGCGCTGGTGTCCGGGGCAGAGCAGGGCTTCGTCAAGATCTTCGACGGCAAAGATCTCACCGGCTGGGAGGGCAATCCGAAGCTCTGGTCGGTCAAAGACGGCGCCATTACCGGCCAAACCACGGCCGAGAATCCAGCCAAGGGAAACACGTTCCTGATCTGGACCAACGGCACCGTAGCCAACTTCGAGTTGCGTTGCTCCTTCAGGCTCGTCCCGGGGGACGCCCAGGGGTTTGCCAACTCCGGCGTCCAGTACCGCAGCAAGGTTGTTGACCCGGCGAACTGGGTAGTGGGCGGCTACCAGGCGGATATGGAGGCGGGGCCGACCTACACGGGCATTCTCTATGAAGAACGGTTCCGCGGCATCATGGCTGGGCGCGGCGAAAAGGTCGTCTGGGACAAGGACGGCAAGAAGCAGGTCGTCGGCTCGGTGGGCGACGCTGCGGCAATCGAGGCCTCGATAAAGAAAGGCGACTGGAACGACTACGTCATCATCGCCCAGGGCAACCACCTCCAGCAGTTCGTCAACGGCAAGCAAACCATTGATGTCGTGGACGAAGAAGAGGCCAAGCGCGCCATGACCGGTGTCCTGGCCCTCCAGCTCCATGCCGGCCCGCCCATGATGGTCCAATTCAGGAATATTCGCCTCAAGAAGCTATAGCGGCGTCTCGGTAGAGCGCCGCTAGTGCGGTGTCTCAGAATCGCCACGTCCGGCCTCAGGGCAACAACGCCGAACGATAAAAGCGTCGAGGTGAGCCGGGCGGCGGGTTGTCCGTGAAGTTGAAGGCGCCGTTGGCCGGGTAGTTGGTGCTGACGGGGGTCCAGTCCAGGAGGTTCGGGGAGGTTTGGACCACGTAGGCATAGCCGTCGGAGCCGGAGAACTGGACTTGCGGTGTCCCGCCAGCCTGACTGACGGCGCCAAACGAGTCGGGCCGCAGCAGCGTCAGAAGCTGGGCCGGAATGGCCTCGCACGCCTCGTCATCCATGCTCGACTGCAATTGGGCAACGCCATTGGTATCAAGCCAGGGCGAGGCCACGCTCAACACAGGCACGGCCAGTATGTCCGCCACGCCGCCAAAACGCTGCCTCGGCTGGCTGGAGCGAGCAGTGTCCAGGGCGGTTGCAACAACGGCGGCCTGCGGTGAGTTGGAGGAGACGATGACGGGGTCAAACTGCCCGGGCGCGCTATTGCTCAGGACTGTCAATCCATCCAGGAGCCTGCACCAGGCGGGGGCGTTGGGCTGATTGACAGAGGCAAGGCTGCGCGGGTCGTTGGTGCTGAGGAGAGAAACGACCAGGCTCGCCATGCGCCAATCGTTCGTGGGCTGGGTGAACAAGGCATCATAGGACACCCCGCTCGGGCCGCTCCCATTTGTCACAGCCTGTGCGTTGCCTGTCCATACCATCCAAGTGGCGAGGTCGGGGCACGCTGATTTGAGGTAAAGGGTCTGCCACGGCGTGCCTCTATGCACTCGCCCGAGCCAACTGAGATTGGATAGGAGGTTGGTGGGGAAATCCCACCAATCGGACTGGAGCATCAATGGGTCTTTGACTCTCAGGTCGAACGTGGTTGCCCTGAAGCTGCCGCTAGCCGGATTACCGCCCCACGGCTCGTAGCGGAGATTGACATGCCCGAGATTAGCCATGGGTGGCGGGGCAGGAATTTGGTCAAGCACGAGGTTCGTGCTCGTCAGAGACGTGAGGTCGCCAACAGTGTAATGAACCAGCGGATCATTGGCCTGCCAGGAGGTGAGGGGGTAGATGCGCCGAACGGGTTGGAAAGGGGAATTAAAGGTATTGGACGGGTAAAAGACCATGCCAATAGGGTGAGAGAAGAGAGGGCCAAGGCCAAATTGGTTGCGGAAGGAATCAATGGCTGCGCTCTTGTCCATGCCCGGCGGGATGTCATTCATGGCGCTGTTCCAGACCGCCTCGCCGTAGGCGGGTTGCTGTCCCAAACTAATCTGAATCTGATTCAGGACACCGTACGTCGGAAGGTTCTCGTCGGCGATGGCAGGATAGTGATTCGTACACCACAGGCTGCCGTAGGCGCCATCGGGGAAATAGACGTTGGTACACTGCCCACCCCAGGTAAGGACATCCGTCAGGCTCACAAGATTCTGGTCGGCGAGGTTCACATAATCCACGATTCGAGCAGGGTTCACGCTCATATCCACCACCGCAAACCTGAGCCGTGCCTTCACGTTGAGCCACCAATGCGGAATGTAGAACGCGGGAGAAACCTGCTCAAACGTCCCAGTCGGTGGCACGAACTGGGCCGTCGCATACTGGTAGGTCGAGTTTGTGAGGAAAAGGAGATTGGTGTATAAAGGGATTTGAAAGGAATACGTCTCCAAGGAACGATTGTAACCAGGCCAGGCATCGGCTGCGACGTCCGTCCACGCAACCGGCGGCAGGTACCTTTGTGAAGTGGGGTTGAGCACCAAGCCCATCTCGTTGGTCATGACGGCGCTAATGTCAGGCAACACGTACAAGCGCAAGGCGCGGGGGAAATTGGTCACGTAGGAATTCCAGGCCTCGACGCCGAAGACATTGGAGATGCCGACCAGGAACATCTGGTTGGTATGGCTGATCGGGGAGTTCGGACCATTCTGGCGGGTGAACTGAAGCTTTCGGGTGACCTGGACGAGCGTCTGCATGGCGAACTCGTTGAAGTTGGGGAAACCCTTCTTGGCGCCGATCACCAGGGGAACGTTATATACCATGCGCTGGTCGTCCACGGGCTTCAAGGTCTGGCGAGAGTTGGGGTCGGACAAGTCCACCATCGGCTGGGCGAAGACGCTGGCGTTGGTGACCTCTTCGTAGCCAATGATGAAGACCCCGAGGTTAGTGGCGCTGACCTGGTTGGCGAATACCGGGCGGAAGACCGACGGGAGGTAGGGGTAATCGGTGTCCTGGCGGTTGGTACAGGCGTCGTAGAGGTTCGCCGTCACTTGCAGGAGCCGGTGGACGGAGGGGGTGTATTGGTTGGTGGGGAAGACCTGGATGTGGTTGAGGCTGAGACCGAGTTGTGACTGCAGCAGCCGGTTGGCGACATTGGTGAAGAAGCCAATCGGGCTGTCCGTATTGACCAGCGGACCAGCGTGCGCCGGAAGGCTGGTGAAACACAGCCAGCACCCGAGCGCCCACAGCACGCAGCGCGCGCAAGCAGACGCTTCCAGCCGATGAACACAGTTGCCTGGGTACCCTCGACTTCTGATCACGATCCGAATGATAGCAAACGCGGAGGGAATGTCACGGAGAAAAGGCCCCCGCCCTGGGCTTCGGGCGGATCTCGTCAGTACCACCATTTGGAGTGCGCCGGCAGAGCGAAGCGGCGACGGCGCTTTCAGTTGGGCCAATGCCTCGCAGCAGCCAAAGCGCCGTCGCCGCTTCGCTCTGCCCGCGCACTCCATAAGATACCAGCCTCCAGGCTGGTGGTACTGGCGAGATACGCCCCTGGGCTTCTTTGCTGTGCTCAGTGGAATTCGGGTATCGCCGCTTCTAACGGAGTCGTGCCTAGGCGCCGATACGGCATTCCGCCGGAGCCTCGCCGGAGCCTCCCCGTAGTACCTCTGTCCCGGGGACAGAGGTACTACGGGGAGGCTCCGGCGAGGCTCCGGCGCGGCCCGCGAGATGGTCTGGGGCGGGGTTGGAGGAAAAGGAGGCCAGTGGTTCCCTCAAAAGTGCTCAAGAAGCTTGCAAACACAGGCGTTTTCACGACCCACCTCGGATACACGCCGGTGCTCCTCCAGAGTGCCACCGGAACAACACCGTCGCTACAGGCTGAACGCAGGACAGTAAGGAGATCGTGTATCCAATGGAAGTGCGGCAACCGCAATGGGTTACTCGATTAGCCGGCAGCCAATTTGCGGGAGCAAATCGAACAATTCCCGTCAACATGTTCCTTCGACCGGGATATCATCGCCCAGTAGGCCAGAGCTGCGACCTACAGCTTCACTTCTTCCTTCTGCCGTTTGGTGAACTGGCAGTAGTGAGTATAGCCAGCGCTGTGGGCGAGTTGGACGGCTTCGGCGAAATTCAGGCCGACCTCATTCGGCGCGTGGGCGTCGGAGCCGAAGCAGATAGGGATGCCGAGTTGCGCGGCGAGGTGTACGATGCGGGGACTGGGGTAAATCTCGCGGCAGTCCTTGCGCAGGCCGGAGGTGTTGAGTTCGATCACCAGGCCGCGGCGTTTAGCCGCCTGCAAGAACCGCGTGAACAAGGGCGTGCAGTCTTGTCGGGGATAAAAAGAGAACTTCTTGCACAGGTCGGCGTGGCCGATGATGTCAAAGAGCCCCGATTCGGCGGCCAGGGTCAGGCGTTCGAAGTAAGCGGTCCAGACCTCCAGCGGCTCCCGGTCCTTCCATCGGGCGATTTCGGCGGGGTTATCAATGGCCCATGCTTCGGAGACGTAGTGGACGGAGCCGATGAAGTAATCCCAGGGATGGCGGGCGGCCAGCTCGCGGATCCAGTCTTCACAGCCGGGCAGGTAATCCACCTCCAGGGCGAGCTTGATGGTCAGGTCGGGATGGTCGCAGCGGGCCTGTTCGACGCGGGCGACGTACTGGTCGAGGTCGGCGGCCCGCATACGCCAATCGTCGAAGTCGTCCCGCGGCATAGGGGCGTGGTCGGAGAAGCCCATCTCCTTGAGGCCGAGCCGGACCGCCTGCGCCGCCAGTTCAGTCGGCTCGCCCGTGGCGTGGCGGCAGAGCGGGGTGTGGGTGTGATAATCCGCGGGCAGCGACACAGCGGGCGTGATGCGTGATGCGTGATGCGTGACGGGTCAGCCGTGGGGCACGAGGCGTGCAGTATGGGGCTGATGACCCGCAGGCAAGCAAACACGCCTGCCTACTGGGACGGGGCAGGGCGCGCCTGGATTGCCACCTTCACCTGCTCGATAACATCGTTGATCGCCTTCTTCTGCGGGTCAGTGAGGTTGGCAACGTTGTTGAGCTTATCCAACTCGACCAGCTCGGCCTCGAACTGCGCGTAGCGGGCGGAGAATCGGAGCTTGTCGAGACTTGCTTTAACGTCCGGCGCGGGATCGGGGAACGCTTGCTGCAAAGCCGAGATATCAACTACGCCAGGCTGACGCGGCGGCGGCGTGTCTTTGGTGGACTTGCCGCACCCTACCAAGGCGAGGGTGCCGGCCATCAGGACGATGAACAGGTATTGAGTCATTTTCATAGGTTTAGAGGGTTTCACTGCGCTGGGGCCACCGGGGCGTTGGTCATCATTTGGTTAATCCCCGCGGTCAGATCGCTCACAGCCTTCTTCTGCGCGTCGGTGAGGGAAGCATCGCCGCTGAGCTGCGTTAAGTTCGCCAGGACGTCCGGGTACAGCCGGTAGCGAATACCCTGAGACACCTTGGCGAGCATTTGTTGCTGTTCAGGCGTGGGGGTCGGGAACGCCTGCCGGAACTTCGTGAACTCCATCGCCGCCGAGGTCTGCTGAGGGACGGCTTTGCCCGACTTGCCGCACCCGGCGAAGGCCAACAACCCGGCCACTACGATACCCGACACCCAATACGTTGTTTTCATGGCCATAAAGAGAAGCCCGCAGCTAAGCGACTATGACTTACCTTGTCAACATCCGATTATCAGCCAAACAGCTTGCGTCGATCCAGGAGTTGCCGGCCCACACCGATCATTTGACGCCGAAGGTCGGCCCGTTGATCAGGGCAGTCGCTTTGACCGCCATCCACCAGATGTCCTGATTACCAGCCTGTGTTGTGGTATACCCGGGTTGGTTCAAGACAGTGCGGCTGTCCTTCCATTTGTGTATCTCCGAGTGATTATCCCCAAAGGCAAGCCCGCAAGCGCCGGCGTGAGCAGTGCTCGGCCAATCAATCATTTCATACACCGGGGTCACATTTGGCCCGACGGTGCCGAAGCCGCCGTCGTTGATGCTGTTCTTGTCCTCATCCAGAATCGTGAACGTGCCCTGGGGTCCAGGGCGCAACATTGCACTGATCTTGCCGAACGTGTACCACTTGCCTGGCCCGTAGGTATGACTTCCACTGAGCCACGGCCCATCTACGGCGGCCTTGCCCCCCTTATACGGATTGGTCCCCACGGCCTGGTTCATTGAGACGCTCCGCGTGTTGTTAATCTTGTTCCCTTTCAACGCCGGGTCCGAGGCGGATATGCCATCAGCAACCCCCGCCGGGCGGTTGTCCGCCGGACAGTGCCAAATGGAGATGCTGTTGCCTTGATACGGTGCGAGCAGCGACCGGGTAATGTCCTTAAGAATGTCGGGGTCAAATTCGTTGGCCCCCCCAACACCCGCTTCGCCTCCCACCCAATTGTAATAGGGAGTGCTGTTCCCATCATCATAATTGGGGGGGAAAAAGTCCGTGTAATCCGAAGTATATATGGTCATGGCCAGCATGAGTTGCTTGGTGTTGTTCATGCAGTAAACATTCTGCGCCTTGCTTTTGGCCCTCGCCAGCGCCGGCAGCAGCAACGCCGCCAGGATGGCGATAATGGCAATGACGACCAATAATTCGATTAGGGTAAAACCGCGGCGGCTGAAACCGCCGGGCAGGGACTTGGAAATGCCTCGCCCAAGAACCGGCTTGAGATTTGTATTCATATACGTGCGTGTTTCTAATCTTAAAGCATGCCCATCCAAGGCAGCACTAATTCTGTACCATATTCTAGCATGATGCCCGAGTGTGTAAAGAGAAATAAATCGCAGGATGGCGCGGTTGTCAACATCTCGAGCTTACTCCCAAATCCTCGCCTAAGCGCATAACGGCAAAAAAAGCGCGGAAGAGCCCGCCCCCAAGGCTTTCGTTTTCCGCGCGACTGCTCAGAATCCACGCCCTAACCGTCAAGA
>Ga0224558_1001894_pt1 | contig 20555 bp, 21 predicted proteins | sample 714S32024metaG_FD_180682 | JGI IMG/M metagenome (GOLD analysis project Ga0224558, IMG submission 180682) | Peat soil microbial communities from Stordalen Mire, Sweden - 717 S3 20-24 | ecosystem: Environmental > Terrestrial > Soil > Wetlands > Peat | place: Sweden: Norrbotten County, Stordalen...
TGCCTTCAGCTTCCTCCAGATTCCGCCTCGCGACGGACACCCTTGCTGTTCGGCTAACACTTCCCCTTGCCGGGTGTGTAGAGGACTTTCACCTCCAAGTGAGTGCGCCCTGCCGGGCGCACCAAAGCAAAAGCCGCGATGCTATCGCGGCTTTGGCGGAATCTTTGAGCTGTCTCTATTGCCCTGGTGACTGGCTGCGATTCTGCACCTCCGCCGCGAATGGAAACCAATAGCGGCTAAACAGTCGGAAGCTGCTAAATCGAGTCATAGAGATATTGAGCCGTAACTCTTGAAATACCGCTACCTTCTAAACCTGGTCGAACCGGGACTACTGCGTCCCTAGAGAACTGGCAACAGTGGAGAACGCGTTGTTGGCGTTGCCCCCGATCAGACGCACAGTGCCGATAACCAATACCAGGATGACGGCGAGCATGACAGCATATTCAGCGATATCCTGCCCTTGATCGTCCGTGCAAACGCTTCGAAGAAACTGCATCATGTATCCTCCGGGGCCCCTGGAGCAAACTATTTCCGGTAAAGCTTGTGCAGCTAATAATGCCGTCTCGGACGGCGATTGTCAATCGCCGCGGAACCCGCCTCTTAACGTTGTTGGCACCACTACTGAAGTCAGAACGCGAGCCCGGCGTGGAGTTCACGAGGCTGTGCAAATTACAACATTTGCGTTTGCTGAGAGCCTTCAAATTGGCTCGTACCAGTGCACTCTCTCTCGTTTTCTCGCTTCTCGTTTTCGGGTTGGCAAAGAAGAACTACGGTTCTGTCGCCGGAAAAACTGACGATGCCGTCGGGGAGACCGTATCGCTGACGAGTTGGCGGGCGGATTGGGAGGCGTAGTCGAGTACGCGTCCCGGCAGCACTCCGAGGTAAAGCGTAAGCAGCACGCAAACCGCAATGGCGAGCCCTGCCGCTAGGGGCACGGGAGCGACGGGAACCTCGCCCCGCGGCTCACGCATGTACATCATCACGATAATGCGCAGGTAATAATAAGCGCCCACGGCGCTATTCAGCACCAGAATGATCGCCAAGCCAACCAGATTCGACTTCAGCGCGGCACTTAATACGTAGAACTTGGCGAAGAAGCCGCCCGTGATCGGAATACCGATCAAAGACATCAGGAAGAAGGTGAAAGTCGCGGCCAGCACGGGGGACTTCCTGCCGAGGCCGGCGTAATCTTCGAGCGTGACATACTTCTCGCCCGCGTTCGCGAAGTGGCTGACGACGGCGAACGCTCCGACGTTCATCGCCGCATAGGCGGCAGTGTAGAACATCGCCGCGGACGCGCCCAGCGCCGGTTGTGCCGCAAACGCGACCAGCAGATACCCGGCGTGGGCAATCGAAGAATAGGCGAGCAGGCGCTTGACGTTGTTCTGCACCAGGGCGCACACATTTCCCAGCGTCATGGAAAGCGCAGCCGAGACCCAGATCAGCCAGAAGCGTCCGGGTGCGTTCGCTTCGAACATGACCCGCAGCAAAACCGCGAACGCCGCCGCTTTCGGGCCGGTTGACATCAGTCCGACGATGGGCGCGGGTGCGCCTTCGTAGACGTCGGGAGTCCACACATGGAAAGGTGCAGAGGCGACCTTGAAGCCCAAGCCCACGAACATGAGCGCCGTCGCAACATAGGCCAGAACCGGCACATTGCCGGAGCGCAGCACCTGGCTGATCGCGTCAATGTTGGTGGAGCCGGTCGCGCCGAACATGAGCGCCACGCCGTAGAGGAAGAACGCCGTGGCGAACGATCCCAGAAGAAAGTACTTGAGCGACGATTCGCTGCTGGAAGCGTCGCGCCGCCGGAAACCTGCCAGCACGTAAGTCGAGATCGACGAGATTTCCAGGGCAATAAAAATAAGTACGAGTTCGATTGCGGACGACATCAGGCACATGCCAACCGTGCCGAACAGAATTAGCCCGTAGTACTCCCCGGCGCGGATGCGCTGTACCGCCAAATATTCATAAGAACTAAGGATGACCACCGCCGCAATCGCGATGACGAGGAAGTGAAAATAGACACTGAAATCTTCCACCCGAACCATGTTCCAGAAAGCGGTGCCGGGATACTGCGCCATCCAGAACGTCGACGCCAGCGCGGCCAGAGTGCCGATCAGCGCAATCGTGCCGAGCGCCTGGTGACTGTTTTCTTCGTCGAGCAGCGGGTCGACGACCATTATCAACATGCCGAAGATCGAGAGTACCAGCTCCGGCAGGATGCGCATGTAGTCGGCGCCCGGGGGCGCCGTGGAAGTCTGCAACTGTGCCAGCAGGCCGGGCAATGAATGCGCGAACGCCGTCATCGTTATTATTACCGCCATCATCGGCCCACCATCCTGCTGGCCAATTGGGTGAAGGGGGCGAGGGCCGTCTGCACCGCCGGATCAATCGCGCCGAGCCAAACCAGCGGCGCAACGCCCATCACCAGAGCGGCAATCGCAATCGGAGCGAGCGCTGCCTTCTCACGCAGGTTGAGGTCGGGCAGCGTGTTATTGACTTCGTGCTTCACCTTGCCGAAGAAAACGCGCTGATACATCCAGAGCAGGTAGCAGGCGCTCCAGATCACGCCGGTCGCGGCCAGGATTCCGTAGATCGGGCGCGCCTGGAATGCGCCGCTCAGCACCAGGAACTCGCCGATGAAGCCGTTCAGCAGCGGCAATCCCACTGAGGCCAGCACTGTCACCAGAAAGAAGGTGGCGTACTTGGGCATGGGGGTGGCCAAGCCGCCAAAATCGGCGATCTCGTAGGTGTGGCGGCGTTCGTAGAGGAGGCCCGCCAGCATGAACAGTCCGCCGGTGGCGACGCCGTGCGCCAGCATTATGAACACGGCTCCGTTCAGGCCGGCCGTCGTGAAACTGAAGATTCCGAGGACGACGAATCCGAGGTGGCTGATCGAAGAATACGCGATCAGCTTTTTCATATTCGGCTGCACCAGCGAGACCAGCGCGCCGTAGATGATGCCGATCAGCGCCAGCACCATGATCCAGGGGGCGTTGCGGTGCGCCTGTGCGGGAAAAAGGCCGACATCGAAACGCAGCAAGCCGTAGGTGCCCATCTTCAGCAGCACGCCGGCCAGCAGCACCGATCCGGCGGTAGGCGCTTCCACGTGCGCGTCGGGCAGCCAGGTGTGAAACGGGAAAATTGGAACTTTTACCGCAAAGGCGATGAAGAAGCCGAGGAACAGCCACAGCGAGGCGGTTTCGAAACCGGGCACCCCGCCGCTGCGAATCGCGTTTTGGATGACCGCAAAATCGAAGCTGCCAGTCTTGGCATAGAGCCAGATAATCGCCGCCAGCATGAACGTCGAGCCGAGGAAGGTAAACAGGAAAAACTTCACTGCGGCGTAGACCTTGCGTCCATGGCCGTACATGCCGATCAGGAGCGCCATCGGAATCAGCGTCGCTTCCCAGAAGAAGTAGAACAGGAACAAGTCGAGCGAGGTGAAAACGCCGATCAGAGCCGTCTCCAGGATCAGCAGCAGGATGAAAAATTCCTTCACCCTCTCGTGAATCGAAGTCCAGGAAATCAGCACGCACAGGGGCGTGAGGAAGGTGGTCAGCACCACCAGCCAGACGGAAATTCCGTCAATGCCCATGTGGTAATGAATGTTGGGAGTCGTGATCCAGACTTTGTCGATCTCGAACTTGAAGGCTCCGATCTCGCGGTGCAGGTGTACCGGCAAATGCAGCGAGGCCACAAATGCCAGCAGGGAGATGACCAGCGCAAACAGCTTAATGTCACGATCGCGGCGCGGGATCAGCAGAATCAGCAGGCCTCCCCCGGCGGGGATGAAGGTCACCAGCGAAAGAATGAATGGACTGAGGGTTTCCAAATTCATCGGACCCACACTCCCATCCAGATCATGTAGGCGATCACCACTGCCCCGCCAGCGGCCACCCAGCCGGCGTACGACCGGAGATTGCCGGATTGCATGTGGCGGGCGTTGTCAGATATGTGGCGCGCAGCGCTGGCTGAGTTGTTCACCGTGGCATCGATCACGTTCTGGTCGACGCCGTGCCAGAGAATTTCGGTCGAGCCGTCGATCAGCGGCTTGACGAAAAGGAGGTTGTAAAGCTCGTCGATGTAGTACTTGTGGACGACTGCCTGGTAGAGCCCGCCGAGGCTGGCGGCGATGCGCGCGGGCAATTGCGGACGGCGGAAATAGAGGGTCCAGGCGAGGAAGAGTCCAAGAAAAGCCGCACCGACGGAAATCAGCATGAGGAGGGTTTCAGTGCCCGTGCCGGCAGCTTCACCGGCGGTCGCGTGCGCCAGTTCCGCGGCGGCTCCGCTCTGGAAAACCGGAGCGAGGAAGTGTTCGAAGCGGCCGCCGATGCCGATCCATCCACCCACCAGCGACAGGAACGCCAGGACGACCAGCGGGCCCAGCATCACCCACGGGCTTTCGTGGGGCTCTCCGTGGCCGTGGCCATGACTGTGATCGTCGTGCCCAGGAGCAGCGTGGCCGTGCACGTCGTGGCCTTGCGGATCGAGCGCCGCAGCGCCGCGGTAATCGCCGAAAAATGTCAGGAACCACAGCCGGAACATGTAGAACGAAGTGATAAACGCAGTGATGACGCCGATCAGCCAAAACACCCAACTTCCGTACTCACTCGAATAAGCTTTCCACAGGATCTCGTCCTTGGAGAAAAATCCGGCAAAGGGCGGGAAGCCGGCGATGGCAAATGTCGCGATGGTCATGGTCAAGAAGGTCCAGGGCATGTACTGCCGGAGCCCGCCCATCTTTCGCATGTCCTGTTCGCCGCCGATGCCGTGAATTACCGAACCTGCCGCGAGGAACAACAGGCCCTTGAAGAACGCATGCGTCATCAGGTGGAAGATGCCCGCTGAAAACGCTCCCACGCCACAGGCCATGAACATATAGCCGAGCTGCGAGACGGTGGAGTAGGCCAGCACTTTCTTGATGTCGGTCTGGGCAATGCCGATGGTCGCCGCAAACAGAGCGGTGAGCGTTCCAATGATGGCGACCACCATCATCGCCATGGGCGCGCGCTCGAAAATAGCGGACGAGCGCGCCACCATATAAACGCCCGCCGTCACCATGGTGGCCGCATGAATCAACGCGGAGACCGGAGTGGGACCTTCCATCGCGTCCGGCAGCCAGACATAAAGAGGAATCTGCGCCGACTTGCCAGCCGCGCCGACCATCAACAGCAAACCGACCGCCGTGAGCAGGCCCACGCCCGCAGTCTCCGTCGGCAGCGTCTGCACCGCCGCAAAGACGCGTGTGAAGTCAAGCGATCCGAAGTGCTTGATCATCAGGAAGAGCGCAATCAGGAATCCAAAATCGCCAATGCGGTTGACGATGAATGCTTTCTTGCCGGCCGCCGCCGCTGAGTCTTTAGTGAACCAGAAGCCGATCAGCAAGTACGACGCCAGGCCCACGCCCTCCCAGCCGATGAACATGACCAGGTAGTTCTTCGCCAGCACCAGCGTCAGCATGAAGAACATGAACAGGTTCATGTACGACATGAAGCGGTAGTAGCCGTCGTCTTCCCACATATAGCCGACCGAGTAGATATGAATAAGGAAGCCGACGCCGGTGACCACCAGCAGCATGACGAGCGATAACTGGTCGAGATAGAAACTGAAGTCGACTTGAAAGCTTCCGGAGCGGAGCCAGTGGGCGAGATTGAAATAGTAAGGCGCGGATGCCGAAGAGAAACTTGCGGCGATCAGCAACGCCAAGCAGAATGCGGCGCCGCAGAAAATGAGCGCCACCGCCGTTATTGCTTTCTTCGACGACCGCCGGCCAAAGAAGCCATTGACCGCTGCCCCGGCGAGCGGAAGAATCGGGACGAGCCAGAGATAAGGATTCGGCGTCATAACTTGAGCAGATTCACCCGGTCCACATTCAAAGTTTCACGTGTGCGATAGACGGCAATAATGATCGCCAGGCCCACCGCGGCCTCCGCGGCGGCCACTACCATCACGAAGAAGACGAAAACCTGCCCGCTGAGCGCTTGCCAGTGCGCGGCGAAGGCCACGAACGAAAGATTCACGCCGTTCAGCATCAATTCGATCGACATGAAAATCGTGATGATGTTGCGCTTGATCAGGAAGCCGAGCACACCGCACACGAACAGAATTCCGCTCAACACGAGATAGTAAGAAAGTGGGACCATCTTGTTCTTATCCTTCGTCCTTTCTCGCGGCGCGGGCCACGGCTTCAGGCCGGCTGGCGAGCACGACCGCGCCCATGATGGCGATCAGAATCAGTACCGACGTGACTTCAAAGGGCAACAGAAAATTGTGAAAGAGAAGCCGGGCAATATCGGCGGGATCGCCCGGTAGAGCGCCGATGGGGACCGTCGCCTGCATGTTGGAGCGATAGAGAAGCGTCCAGGCGACGAGCACGCCGCCGATCAGCACTCCGGGAACGCCGATCAGGATCGCGACCCGGCTGCCTTTGCTGCGCTCTTCTTTGCCGGCATTGAGCAGCATGATGGTAATCACAAACAACACCATGATGGCGCCGGCATAGACAATCACTTGCACTGCGGCCACGAATTCCGCGCCCAGTAGAAGATACTCAACCGCGAGCGAGGCCATCACCGCGATCAACGAAAGCGCGCTGTTGATGGGATGGCTCTGCACCAGCAGGTTGACGGCCCCCGCCACGCAGATCACGCCGAAAAAAAGAAATAAAATTAAATGAAACATTAGTGCTAGCTCTCAGCTGTCAGCTCTCAGCTCTCAGTAAACCCAGATCAAGACTGGCAACTGAGAACTGGCAACTGGCAGCTGCTTTACGCTCTCCAGGCTACAACCAGCGCCGTATAAACAATGTTGGCCACCGCCAGGGGCAGCAGAACTTTCCACCCGAACGCCATGAGCTGGTCATAGCGAAGGCGCGGCAAGGTCCAGCGCACCCAGACATACAGAAACATGAAAAAGAAAGCCTTCAGACAGAACCAAAACACCGGCAACACCGCTTGCAGGAGGGGTGGACCAAAGATCGGCCCGTGCCATCCGCCGAGGAACATTATCGTAGCCAGGCATGCGACCGTCAGCATGTTGGCGTACTCGGCCATGAAGAACATCGCGAATTTCATCGAACTGTACTCGGTGTGGTATCCCGCCACCAGTTCCGACTCGGCTTCCGGCAGATCGAACGGGCCTCGGTTGGTCTCCGCATACGCGGAAATTAGATAGATGAAAAACCCCAGCGTCTGCCCGTGAAAAATGTTCCAGCGCGGAATGAAGCCCCAAAAGCGGCCGCCCTGAAAATCCACAATTTCACGCAAACTGAGGCTTCCCGACATGATCACCACTCCCACCAGCGCCAGGCCTAGCGAAACTTCATAGCTCACCATCTGGGCGCTGGCGCGCAGTCCGCCGAGCAGCGAGTACTTGTTGTTCGAGGACCACCCCGCAAGCGCGATACCGTACACGCCCATCGACGTAATGCCGAGAACCACCAGCAGCCCGATATTCAAATCGGTAATCTGCAGGTAGGTGCCCCACGGACCGACGTTCACCCAGTTGCCGAACGGGATCACCGAAATAGACGTGATGGCAAAGACCAGCGAGATGATGGGCGCCGCAATGTAAAGCGGCTTGTAGACATGGGGCTGCGTCAGGTCTTCTTTGAAGATGTTCTTGACGCCGTCGGCAATCGGTTGCAGCAGGCCGAAAGGTCCAACCCGCGTCGGGCCCCAGCGGTTCTGGATGTGCGCCGCCACCTTGCGCTCCAGCCAGACGCTGTAGGCCACCCCGAACAACAGAAGACCCACCACGACAACCGACTTGATGATCGAAATGATGATGAAGGTCGTTATGCTCAACGAATTGTCTTTCGTGTTCGAGTGTGGCGCGGGCGCCCTCGCCCGCGTGGTTTTGGTTTTACGTTCCTAGTCCGCCGCAACTTCAGCGCCTGCGGACTTGTTTTCGTAAACCGAGTTCAAAGTCTTGGAATACCTTCCCAGCGTGCCCGAGCTGAACAAATCATCGTTGGCCGGGACGATCAGTTCCGGCTTTTGAACCAGGCTCGCGCCGCTTTCGGCAATCTCGAGATGCTGATCGTTGCCCGCCAGCAGATTGACCCGCGAAATATCGTACCCGGCAACCACGCGCTGGATCTCGTCGAGAATCGCCATGGGATCGAAGGGCGTCATTTTCGGTTCCAGGTTGTGCGCTTCGAGCCACACCGCGTGACGATCCGCCTCGCCCGATTGCGCGCCGCGCGTCTGCCCCATATCGGAGTGCGTTCCGCTCCCGAACGGCACCAGACCGCTCACATCGCTGCCCATGGCGTCGGCGATGCGAACGATCATCTCGAAGTCCGGCTTGGTGTTCGCTACTTCGCCCGCCTTTTTCACCAGTTGCAGATCGCCGCAGGTGTTCGTATACGTTCCCGTTTTCTCGTACGCATTCGCTGCCGGCAAAACCACGTCGGCGATCATCGCGGTTTCCGTCAGGAACATGTCCTGAACCACCACAAAACTTTGCGAGAACACAAAGGGATCAATGCCCAAATGGCCGATCGGATTCGAGCCCACCACGTAAAGCGCTTTCAGTTTGCCGGCCTTCGCCGCTTCCGCCATCTCCGGCAGGCTCAGGCCTTTTTCGCTTGGCAGCTTGCCCCATTCCCGCTGGAACTTCTCTGCACCGGCGACGGGCTCGTATCCCGGGAGAAGATCGGGATAAAGCCCCATCTCGCTGGCTCCGCGGGAATTCGCGTAATCGCCCAGGCAGATCAGCTTTGCTCCGGTCAAAGTTGCGGCAAAACTGACCAGCTTTTCGATGTCATGTCCGCGCAGTTCAGAACCGAAGGCGATGACCATGTTCTGCTCGGCGCGGATTTTCTCTCGCAGCGAGACCCAGGCGTCGCGCGTCATGCCGTCGGCGGCCTGGGATTCCGATGACGACACGACAAGCGCATCAAGCACAGAATCGTCGCCGGCGAGAAATGCGACTGCCTTCGCTTCCGCGCCCGCCGGCGCCAGCGCGAATTCCGCCGCCTGCCGGCGCAACTTGATGGGCGCGGAGTTGACCACATAAAGCCGCGCCCCGCGCAACCGGACGTTCGTCCGGATCTGCCATGCCAGCAGCGGATGCTGATTCGTAGGGTCGTTGCCGATCAGGAGAATCGCGGGCGCGTTCAACACGTCGCGCATGGAAGCCGTTTTTCCGGGCTTGCCGTGAAGCGCCGCCGCAAGCGCGGGATAGTCCGCCGTCCGATGATGATCGACGTTATTCGTCTTGAGAACGACGCGGGCGAATTTTGCGAGAAGATAATTCTCTTCATTGGTGGTGCGATTCGACCCGATCACGCCGATCGCGCTCCCGCCGCCTTCATTCTGAGTTTCGTCGCGAACTTCGCAAAACCGTTTGCCGATCAGTTCAAAAGCTTCCTCCCAGGTCGCAGGCGTCAGCTTGCCGTTCTTGCGAACAAGCGGCTCGGTGAGGCGCTCTTTGTTGTGCGCAAAGTCGAATGCGTAGCGGCCCTTGATGCAGAGGAAATCGTTATTGATCCCGCTCTTGTCCCGATTGTCCCCGCGCACGATCTCCATGCCGGTGTCGCAGCGGCGCACACCCAGCGTGGTCTTGCACCCGTCCCCGCAGTGCGTGCAGATCGTGCCCACGTGGTTCATCTCCCACGGACGCGTCTTGTAGCGGTAAGCGCCTGAGGTGAGCGCACCGACGGGGCAAATGTCGATGCACATGCCGCACTCTTCGCAGTCAAGGCTACCGCCCTGGTTGGGCGCGATGATCGAACTGACGCCGCGGTTCTGCACGCCCAGCGCCCACACGTCCATGCCTTCGCCGCAGATGCGCACGCAGCGGTAGCACAGGATGCAGCGCGGCCGGTCGAAATACACCACGGGAGACCACTGCTGTTCTTCGCGGTGGTTCTTGGCCTCCGTGTACTTCGATTCAGGAGCGCCATAGGAGAACGCCATGTCCTGCAGTTCGCACTCGCCGCCGGCGTCGCACACCGGGCAATCCAGCGGATGGTTGCCGAGCAGCAACTCAACCATCGCCTTGCGGGCCTGACGCACCTCATCGCTGTCGGTCGAAACGATCATGCCCTCGGTCACGCCGGTCGTGCAGGCGGTTTGAAGCTTGGGCATCTTCTCGATCTTCACGACACACATGCGGCAAGCGCCCTGCAACGACAGTCCCGGGTAGTAGCAAAAAGAAGGCACTTCAATGCCCGCGCTCTTGCAGGCCTCGATCAGCAGCGACCCAGCAGGGGCCGTGATCTTCTTTCCATCGACAGTGAGGGTTACGTCAGCCATGAATTTCGTAGCGCCGGCGTCCCGCCGGCTGTCCGGCGGGCGTCTTCGCCCGCCGCCTATCTAAATTTCACCAGTCATATCGAATCAAACAGCCGTTTAACCGAGCGGACTCCGTGGGCCAGGAGAGCCGGCGAGAGGCCGGCGCTACACCAACGCTGGTTCCGCCACTTTCTCAAACGGGCACGGCTTTCCATCCAAGTGATCTTCAAACTCTTTTCTGAACTTCTTCACGAACGCCATGGTGGGCATTGCCGCCGCGTCTCCGAGCGGACAGAATGTTTTGCCCAGCATGTTCTCGGCGAGGTAATAGATATTGTCGATATCCTTCTTTACTCCGGCGCCGGCATGGAATCGCGTCAGCGTCTTCTTCAGCCAGTCGGTGCCCTCGCGGCATGGGATGCACCAGCCGCAGCTTTCATGCTGATAGAACTTCATGGTGCGCAGGGCGAACTTCACGATGCAGGTCGTGTCGTCGAGCACCGTAACTCCACCCGACCCAAGCATCGAACCCGCTTTGGCGACCGAGTCGAAGTCCATGGCGACGTCGATTTCCTCCGGCAGCAGCACCGGCGTCGACGATCCGCCCGGAACCACGGCTTTCAAACTCCGCCCGTTGGGAATTCCGCCGCCCACCTCATAGATCATCTTTTTGAGGTTATAGCCCATCGGAAGCTCGTAGACGCCCGGCTGGTTGAGATGTCCAGCGAGGCAGAACAGCCGCGTTCCGCCATTCCTCGGCGAGCCAAGTTTCGCGTACCAGTCCCCGCCGCCCAAAATGATGTGCGGCACAGCGGCGAGGGTCTCCGCGTTATTAATCACAGTCGGGCCGCCCCACAGTCCAACCACGGCCGGAAACGGCGGCCGGATGCGCGGAATACCGCGCTTGCCTTCGAGAGATTCCATCAGCGCCGATTCTTCGCCAACTTCGTAAGCTCCCGCTCCACCGTGCCAGTGAATGTCCAGATCGTATCCGCTGCCGAAAATGTTCTTGCCCAGGAACCCTTTCGCATACGCGTCCTTGATCGCCTTCTGCATGATCACCGACAGATAGCGATACTCGCCGCGGATATAGATGTAGCCGGTATGAGCGCCGACCGCCAGCGAGGCGATCATGACACCTTCAATGATCGAGTGCGGATCGTGTTCGAAAATTAGGCGATCCTTGCAAGTCCCGGGCTCGCTCTCGTCCCCGTTGCAGAGCACATATTTCGGCTTGGCCGATTGCTTCGGGACAAACGACCACTTCATTCCCGCACTGAATCCGGCGCCGCCTCGTCCGCGCAGGCCCGAGTTCTTCACCTCATTAATAAGGTCGTCCGGCTTCATGGCCAGCGCCTTCTGCACGGCTTTGTAGCCGTCCAGTTGGAGATAGCGATCGATATCCGTAGCGCCCTGGCCAAAGCGCTTCGAGATAACGCGGACCTCGTCGGGATGGGAAACGAGTGAAGCCATTTTTCAATTTTGTAATCGGGTAATTTGGTAATTTGAAACCCTAAACCCGGGCGATTTTAGATTACAAATTACCCGATTACCAAATTACAAAATCCCTACTGCGTTCCCTTCTTCTTATACTCGTCCAGAATCTGATCCATCTTCGCGTTCGTCAGGTTCTCGTGATAGTCGTAATTCACTTGTATAGCGGGAGCCCAGCTGCACGCGCCAATGCATTCCACTTCTTCCAGCGAGAACAGGCCGTCTTGCGTCGTGCCCTTGTGGCCAATGCCCAGCTTCTTTTTGCAATGGTCAAGCAATTCCTCGCCGCCGCGGAGCATGCACGCGATATTGGTGCACACCTGCACGTTATACTTCCCGCGCGGTTTGGTGGTGAGCATCGAGTAGTAACTGATTACGTTGCGGACTTCCAGTTCGGTGAGTTCCAGCCGCCGCGCCAGTTCCGCGATCACCTCGTCAGTCAGTGCGCCGGTCTCATCCTGCGCATAGAGCAGCGTCGGCACCAGCGCCGAACGCCGCGTCGGATAGTGCGTCAGCATCTCGGTGAAGCGAGCTTCGAATTCTTCCGAAAATTTCATAAGCTGAACGATTTTGTAATTTTGTAATCGGGTAATTTGGCAATTTAAAATCCAAATCCGCAAGGTCTTAGATTACAAAATTACCCGATTGCCAAATTACAAAATTGCAACTTCCCTACCGGTCGCAATCACCCAGCACGATGTCGATGGACCCGATGGCCGCGACCACGTCGGCAATAATCCCTCCTTCGCACATCTTGGCCAGCGCCTGCAAATTCGCGAACGACGGCCCGCGCATGTGGACGCGATACGGCTTGGCCGTGCCGTCGCTGACGACGTAGTATCCCATCTCGCCGCGCGGCGATTCGACCGCCTGGTAAACTTCGCCCGCCGGAACCCCGAAGCCCTCGGTGATGATCTTGAAGTGGTAGATAAGAGCTTCCATCTGCGTCTTCATTCTTTCGCGATCGGGCAGCACGATCTTGGGCGCGTCGGCTTTGATGGGTCCTTCCGGCATTCCCGCCAGCGCCTGCTGCACCATGCCAATCGATTCCCGCAACTCCTCGACGCGGCAAATGTATCGCGCGAACACGTCCCCTTCGGTGCGGACCGGAACCTTGAATTTGAAGTTCTCGTAGCCGCTGTAAGGAGCATCGCGGCGGAGGTCAATGTCGACCCCGCTGGCGCGCAGCGTTGGACCGCCGGCGCCCAGAGCAATCGCATCTTCCGCGCTCAGGCGGGCGATGCCCTTGGTGCGCCTCGTGAAGATCGGATTCCCGGTCAGTAAGCCCTCATATTCATCCACGTTCCCGGGAAAGCGGTCGGCGAACTTTTTGACCTTCTCGAAGAATCCCAGCGGCGGCTCCAGCGCCAACCCGCCAATGCGGAAATACGACGACATCATCCGCTGCCCGCTGATCGCCTCAAAAAAACGCAGCACGTCTTCGCGCTCGCGGAAGCAATAGAGAAACACCGTCATCGCGCCCAGGTCCATGGCGGACGACCCCAGCCAGACCAGATGCGAATTGATGCGGGTCAACTCATTCATCAGAACCCGTATCCACTGCACTTTCGGCGGAATCTCCAGTCCCAACAGCCGCTCCACTGCCAGGCAGTAGGCGAGATTGTTGGTCATGGGGCAGAGGTAATCGATGCGATCGGTCAGGGGCACCACTTGCTGGTAGAACTTGGCTTCGCAGGTTTTCTCGATGCCCGTGTGCAGGTAGCCGATCTCCGGCCTGAGCCGCACCACACTCTCGCCTTCAATTTCCAGCACCACCCGCAGAACGCCGTGCGTGGAGGGGTGTTGCGGTCCCATGTTCAGGATCAGCGTGCCCTCTTGGCCGGGCTCAGCGACAGTGGCGGGAAGGGGCGTCATGGCCTAACGGTAGCCCTCCACCGGGTAGTCCTTGCGCAGAGGATGGCCTTCCCAGTCATCGGGCATCATGATGCGTTCCAGGTTGGGATGTCCGGTGAAGCGCACGCCAAACAAATCGAACACTTCACGTTCGTAGAAATTGGCGGACGGCCAGACCGAAGTGACCGATTCGATCGCCGGACTGGAACCGTCCAGGCGGGCTTTCAAACGCACCCGCTCTTTCGTCGCAATCGAAAGCAGATGGTAAACCACCTCAAACCGCGGCTCTGAGGGATACCAATCCACGCAGGTGAGGTCGCATAAATAATTGAATGGGCAATCGGCGGAGTCGCGCAAAATGGCGCAAGCCTCGCGGATTGCGTCCTTCTCGACCCAGATCGTAAGCTCTTCACGATCGAACTTCGCCGCCTGCACCACGGAGGCGTTCCATGCCACCAGGCAGCCCAGGGCGGGATGCGATTTCAACTCCTCGATATTGGTGATGGGGGGAGCCAACGGCATCAGATATCTCCCCGCTTGGCGGCCGCGGGCCCCCAGTCGATAGCGCCCTTTTTTAACACATAGAAGAGGCCGACCAGTACGATCGCGATGTACACCATCATCTCCCAGAAACCAAACATCTTCAGTTCGCGCAGGATGACCGCCCAGGGGTAGAGGAAAACGGCCTCCACATCGAACAATATAAAAAGCATGGCAACCAGGTAGAACTTGACGGAGAATCGTCTGCGAGCATCGCCGACGGGCTCGACCCCGCACTCATAGGGGGACATCTTGGCCAGACCCGGCTTGTGCTGGCCAACCAACTGGGAAAGGATCACAATCCCAACCGCAAGGGCTGTGGCGATGCCGAGGTGCATCAGGACGGGCAGGTAGCGAGCGAAATAATTGTCCGGCATAGGAGGGAGCTATATATAATCTCGGTCAAGCGCGACAGTAAACGTTCTAGATTAGTTTTCAGGGGCGGAAGTGTCAAGCTAAGTAACCGTTTTTTAATAGTTTATCCAGTGGAACCTGTCGCTTGACACGAAAACGACAGCAACCAGCGACGAGAATCAGGGAGAGCCTGAACCGCATGATCTTTGGCTTTAATACCGACATTCGGCACGAAGACACGATCTACCACGTGCAGAGCGAAGCGCGCGAAGGCGAGCAGTTGCTGCAAACGCAGGTCTTCGTTCGGGGCCGCTGCATCGGGAAGCGCGCCATTCCCTATGGCGCCGGAGCGGCGGAGGGCACAATCAGATCGCAGGACGACTCTCCGAACATATCTCCGAATAGTTCTCCGAGCAGCGATCCGGATAAGGAAAAGATGCTGCGCGATCTGCATCGCGAGGTGCTCGATGCCATCCGCGATGGCAAGATCGATTCCATCTTCGACAAGCGGGAGACACCGGAGACGCTGGCGGCCGTCAAAGAGCTTGACCTGGAGTGGATCAATGCCAGTTCCGTGCATTCGAGCGGCGCTTTGACGCTACAGATCCGAGTTACCGACGGTGGCGCTACGGTCGAAGGCGCTCGGCTCACGCTCCGCCTCGCCCGGCCAGACTCCGCGCCCTACTACGCGCAGGTTCTCACCGACGCCCAGGGCAACGCCGAGATGAGCGTTCACGTGGATGAAAAGTCGCTCGCTGATTCCTCCGTGCTGGTGCAAGCGAATTTCGACGGACGAACTGCCACCCGCAAGTTCCAGCTCCGCGCCGCGTTGTAGAAGCGTTCCGTATCAGGGCATCGCTTTAGCGATGCCAAAAGCCCCCCGAAATTAGTGCCCCTTTAGGGGCTGTCCGCAGCTGGCGCCGGATAGAAGAACCGTAGAGATGCGACAATTGATCCAATGAATCTGACGATCAATGGCGAGAACCAAATCTCCTCCGCCGAAACCCTGGGCGCGCTCGTGGCGCAACTCGGCATGAAGCCGGACCGGCTGGCGATCGAACTGAACCGCGAGATCGTTCCCCGCGACCAATGGCCGCAGACGCCACTGCACGACGGAGACCGGTTGGAGATTGTCCACTTCGTGGGAGGCGGCTCTGACTACGCTCGGCTTATCTCAAGCGCATCCAGCCCCGGAGGGGCGAACTAACCTAGCCCAGCGCTTCAGCGCTGGGAAAAGTGGGAAGAATGAACTAAGTCCCAGCGGGACGACCCAGCTCTCGCGCACACAAGCACTGCGCTAGCTGGCCTGTTTTTACTCTACTTGACGTCTCCGCAGGCTGGGCCCAGGTATTTGGAGCTGAAGGTGAAGTTCATGTTCATGGTATGGCCGTTGGCGTTGGTGGCAGACTGCATCGTCCCCTTGACGTGATCGGAACCGACAGCCTCCAGCACCAGGGTTCCATCGGTCGAAGTCTGCTTTTCTTCACAGTGAATCTTCAGTTCCAGCTTGCTGCCCGTGGAATTCACGACGGTGCGGGTACAGTCCCCGCGGTTGTTGCTGAAAGCGGAGTTCTTTTCTATTTTCTCTTTCGTGATGCATTCTTTGCGGACGTCTGTGCTCGGGCCGCCCTTCATCATCGCTTCCATGCGGGCGCGCTGCTCCGGAGGCATTTTGGCAAGAACGTCGGGCGGAATGTCCGGCATGGCTGGCATGCCGCTCATGGAATGAGTCACAGTCATTTCCCAGAGACCCTCCTTGACGTTGAGCGGCGTGATATTGTCGGCGCCCCAGAGGGCTAGCGAGGAGAACACGATCATTGCAGGAAAAAAACTGGCAAGAAAAATCTTCGTGCGCATCAGGACTCTCCAGTTCTATTTGATCTGATTGCGTTGAACAGGACCACACACTGCGAATTCTAGTATACAAATGAACGGGGCGAGAGCAATCGTGCGTTGAGTTTTGTCAGACGCGGAAAGAATGTGTTGCAGGCTTCGACAGTCGGAGAGTGGAATGCGATCTCGCGACTTTATCTTCTGGGAAGTGGACGTGCAGGCGGATTTCATGCTGCCCGGCGGCAAGCTGTATGTACCGGGCGCAGAGAAGTTGCTCCCGAATATCCGCAGACTGACGGATGCGGCGCGGCGCGATCAAGTGTTTCTGGTTTCGCATGGAGACTTTCATTCGGCCAATGATCCTGAGTTCAAGCAGTTTCCTCCCTATTGCCTGAAAGGGTCACCCGGAGCGGAACTTTTGCCGGAAGCTCTGACCGACAACTACGTCAGAATTGAGAATGACCCGGACCTGAAGCTGCCTGAGGATCTCTCCAAGTATCAGCAGATCATCCTGGAAAAACAGACGCTGGATATTTTTGCGACTCACCATGCGGATGAGTTGGTGGAACGTTTGGGCAACACGGCGGAATTTGTCGTGTTTGGAGTGGTGACGGAATACTGCGTCAGTTGCGCGGTTAAGGGGTTGCTGGAGCGCAAGCGGCGGGTCGCGGTGCTCCGCGATGCGATTGAAACCTTGGCGCCGGAAGTCGGCAACAGAACACTCACTGAATTGCAGAGTCTGGGAGCGACGCTGGTCACTACTGACGAAATCCTCCACAAGCTGGAAGCCGTCTCCTGATAATTTGCCCTATCCCTCAGGGGCTGAAGCCCGCGTATTCATTGGCGCTGGGTGGCATGGCTGAAGCTATGCCCTACCCAAGTCGATTTAATCGGGAAAGCTCCCTCACAAAAGCATGCCGGCAATCGAAGCCGACATCAGGTTGGCCATGGTTCCGGCCAGCATGGCGCGAATTCCCAGACGCGCCAGCTCGCCGCGCTTGTTGGGAGCGAGCGCTCCGATGCCGCCTAACTGAATTCCAATCGAGCTCAGATTGGCGAAACCGCAGAGCGCGAAGGTCGCAATCGTAAACGAGCGGGGGTCGAGCGCCGCCCTCTGCGGTCCGAGCATCGAGAACGCCACCAGTTCATTCAACACCATGCGCGTGCCCAGAAGATTGCCGATGGCGGAACAGTCGCGCCAAGGCACCCCGATGACCCAGGCGACCGGGGCAAACAATGCGCCGAAGATCTGCTGCAGACTGGAGGGAAACCACAGCAATCCGAGCCGGTTGTGAATGCCGCCGAGGAGGCCGTTGGCCAGGGCAATCAGCGCGAGGAATGCAATCAGCATGGCGGCGATATTGAGCGCGAGGCGTGCACCGTCGGTAGTACCGCGCGCAATCGCGCCCAGCAGGTTTTCACTTTTTTCCGCGTCCACTTCTTCCTCGCTCATGACGACACGGCCGGCGGTCTTCGGAACTTCCGTCTCCGGCACCAGCATCTTTGAAATCAGGATGGCGCCGGGGGCGGTCATGATGACCGCGCTCAGAAGATGTTTGGGTTCGATGCCGAAGAAGATGTAGGCAGCCATGATGCCCCCGGAGACGTGGGCCATGCCGGCAGTCATGACGGTCATCAGTTCGGAGCGTGTGAGGTCGGGAAGAAACGGGCGGATCGTGAGCGGAGCCTCCGTCTGGCCCATGAAGATGCTGGCCGCCACGTCCAGAGACTCAGCGCCGCTCGCGCCCATGAAGCGGGTCATCACCTTGGCGGCAAGTTTGATGATGAATTGCATGATTCCGTAGTGATAGAGCACGGCGAAAAAGGCGGCGATAAAAATCACCGTCGGCAGCACCTGGAAGGCGAAGAAAAATCCCATTGGCTTTTCTGGCGCGCCGAGGCCGCCGAAAACGAACTTCGATCCCTCGAAGGAATAGCTAAGCAAGCGATTGACGGCGTTTCCGGCCTTTTCGAAAAGCCGGCGTCCGAACTCAATCTTCAGCACGAAGATGGCGAACACAACTTGCAGGCTCAGGCCCCAGGCAACTGTTTTCTTGCTGATCGCCCGGCGGTTGGTGGAGAAGGCGTAGGCGAGGCCCAACATGGTGAGCAGACCGAGGATGCCAGTAAAGCGTCCCATCTTAGTGTTCCCCTTTGTAAATCACACGATGAACCAAGGATGTTTTGTGCACCGGCGCAGCGGCCGCAATCTGATAGCTCTCTTCCAGCAAAGTTCTTGCGCGCGCGGCCTGTGCGTCGGAGTGGCCGTGATCGAAGTGGCAATGCATGGTGCAGAGCGGCTCGCCGGCGGAAACTCTATCGCCGATCTTTTTATGAACCTCGACACCGACAGCAGGATCGACCGAATCTTCTTTGCGTTCGCGGCCTCCGCCGAGGATGACGCAAGCGGTGCCAACCTGTTCGCACAAGATGCCCGTCACATATCCGCTTTGCGGACTGGGCACATCCACACGGTGATCAGTATCCGGGAGGCGGGTCGGATCGTCGATCGTGCTGATGTCGCCCCCCTGCAGCTCGACCATCTGGCGGAACCGGTCGAAGGCTTGGCCGGAGGCGATGATTCGCTCGGAGAGTTGCTTGCCCTGCGCCACCGTCTTGGACGCTCCGCCGAGATAGAACATCCAGGCCGCTAACTCGATGCAGAGATCGCGCAAATCCGCGGGTCCGCCGCCGTGTAATACCTCGATGCACTCCTGCACTTCGAGCGCGTTGCCAACCATGCGGCCGAGCGGTTGGTTCATATCGGTGATGAGCGCGACCATCTGCTTGCCCATGCGTTCGCCAGTTTCGACCATAAGTTCGGCGAGGAAGACGGCGTCTTCCTCCTTTTTCATAAAAGCCCCTGAGCCGGTCTTCACGTCGAGCACGAGCGCGTCGGTGCCTTCGGCCAGCTTCTTGCTCATAATCGAGGCGCAGATGAGATACGGACTCTCGACCGTGCCGGTAACATCGCGCAACGCGTACAACTTGCGATCCGCGGGAGCGACTCTCTCCGTCTGGCCAATCATGGAACATCCGCAGGCCTTGAGAACGCGATGGAATTCGGGCACCGTCAGATCTACACGAAATCCGGGAATGGATTCGAGTTTGTCGAGCGTGCCGCCGGTGTGTCCCAATCCGCGGCCGCTAATCATAGGGACGTAAAGACCGCCGGCAGCGACCAGCGGGGCAAGCACGAGCGAGGTCTTGTCGCCGACGCCGCCGGTGGAGTGCTTGTCCACTTTTTTTGCGGGCAGGAAACTGAGATCGAGAACTTCGCCGGAATGCAGCATGGCATGCGTGAGAACGGCGGTTTCCTCGCGCGTCATTCCGCGCAGCGTGACTGCCATGAGCCACGCGGCCATTTGGTAATCGGGAATGCTGCCTTCCGTGCAACCATCGACGAGGTATCCGATTTCAGCGCTGGATAATGCGCCGCCATCGCGCTTTTTGCGGATGAGATCGACGATGCGGAACGAGGATTCGGAAACACTCGGCGGGCTCACTTGAGGCGGAAACCCTCCGGCAGAAGATCGGTGATGAGGCTCTGCTTTGGGCCTTTTTCGCCCTGGTAGAAGACGATGGCGCGCGGCCCAAATTCATAGATGACCTGGCGGCAGGCGCCGCAGGGCGAGCAAGGAGCTCCGTGATCGTTGGTGACGGCGACGGCGCGAATCTCCAGCTCTGGACCAAGCTTGGCGACAGCGGAAAAGACAGCGGTGCGCTCGGCGCAGTTCGTCAACCCGTACGAAGAGTTCTCAACATTGCATCCCAGGAAGATTTCGCCCTTCGAGGTGAGGATGGCGGCGCCCACCCTGAAGTTGGAGAAGGGCGCGTAGGCATTCTTGATTACTTTTCGCGCCGAACGGAGCAGGCGTTCGCGCATGGCAGCGGGAACCTTTGTTGTTGGCATACCGAAACCATTTCGCTGAAGATCGAGGGTGGGCCATTGTAACGCCTGCCCGGCTTCGGCAGTAGAGATTTTCGCGGCCTCGGACGCTGGAAGCGATCGCACCCATGCGGTTTGGCGAGAGCCTGGAACCTCCCAGACACCCTGAGGCTGGCGTACTTCAAAATGAGAGCCGCTCCTGCCAACCGGCGGCAGCGCGAGTCTTTTCCAATCGAAGGATGAGCCTGAGGGAAGGGGCTGGGCGGTAGCGGAGGAAGCTCCTTTCGGGGTTGGATTTTGACCAAGTGTAGCAGCCGCAGCCGGGGCGGTGGGAATGTGGAAAG